>OLRF01001653.1_pt1 | contig 22426 bp, 10 predicted proteins | sample 1672061 | NCBI WGS metagenome assembly OLRF01 (sample SAMEA3136641, study PRJEB25190) | human gut metagenome | reverse complement strand
CGCCGGTGCGGACCATCCGGGTGAGAATATAGTTGGAGGTCCCGTTCAAAATGCCGTATACCTCGTCAATGCGGTTTGCCGCCATGCACTGGGTCAACGGATGCAAAATGGGAATACCGCCGCCCACACTGGCCTCGAAGAGATAGCTGACGTTCTTCTTTTTTGCCAAAGCCAGCAGCTCAAAACCTCTCTCCGCCACCAGCTGCTTGTTGGCGGTTACAACATGCTTGCCCGCCTCCAGAGCACGCCTGGTGTACTCATAGGCCGCGTCTACCCCGCCAATGGTTTCCACCACCACGCGGATGCTCTCGTCCTCTTCAATCCGCCGGAAGTCATCCGTCATCAGCTGACGGTAGGGGCCATCCTTAAAGTGGCGGACCAAAATGGCCTTGACCTGGAGGGGCTCCCCCAGTTTCCGTTCGATCTGTTTGGCGTTTTCCGCCACTACCTTGGCAACACCGGTCCCCACGGTGCCAAGGCCCAGAATCGCGATTTGTATCATCTCATTCTTCCTCTCAGCCTGCCAGAATCTCAAATTTCACCACACCGTCCAGCCCCGCCACATCGGCCAGGAGCTGCTCCAGAGATTCCGCCATATCGCTGGTCTCGGCAGAAATCGTCACCGCCGCACAGCGCAGCTTGTCGTACATCCCCGCCGCGTCCGGAGAAAAATCCGCCGGATACAAATGCGAACGGAACAAACCATGTGAGAAGACCAAACGCTGCCATTACGCAAATAATTATCAGCAGCAACTACCAATACAGGTTCAGCGCCAACATCCCGACAAACTTTCATGAATTCATCGAAATCCAAAGGGTCATAAACAAACTCTCCATCTTTAAAAACTCCGGGATAATCATCCAACCCAATTGTTCTCGCCAATGAAGTATGTGATTCTTCATAAGGCGGTATGCTGAAAAGATATAAATCCGACTTCTCACCTCCCGGATATCGTAGATATTTTGTTCCTAATTCTTTTACTGCTTCTGTTACATTCTTCTTTGCCTTGGGAAAACGCCCGCCATCCATTATAAAATTCAGATTAATTCCTACCGGATGATTTGAGATATCACTGACAATACTATCCGTATATACTGTAATAGCTATCGCATCACCCATTTTATGGGCACAAGAAGTAAATAAAGACAGAACTAAAGTTGCTGTTATCAGTAAATTCTTTTTCATGGTTTTATAGCTTAATTAATAGAATTGATTATTCAAATTCCCGATATGCTCCAAAACGCGCTAAGCGGTCTTCACCTAAATTATCCGGAGTTATATATGAAGACTCTCCTAAAGCCTTGCATATTTGATGCCACATATCCGTACGATTATAAGTTTGATGTACTTTCTGAAATTTAATAGACAACAACAAATCTTTAGCAGCCTTATATTGTTTTTTATCAATAAGCAGTTGTACCCGCCTTTCGGCAATCCATTCATCTGCAGACGCATCAACTTTACTCAGCCATTCCTCGCGTTTAGCAAGAGTCCTACTCCCCAACTGACGCAACAATTTATCACGAGCCACAACCACCTGCGGATGCAATGCCACCCATTCTTCGCTTATGGCACCATAAGCTGCTTCCGCTTTGGTATATTCTTTATTTACTTCATACAATCTTGCCAATAAAGCCTGCGCCAACCCCAATTTTACACTACTTAAACAAGCAATAGCCTCTTTACTCCTTTCACGCCCGGCCAACCATGCACCGTAATAATACTTCCAATAATCTTGCTGATCTTTATTGCATTTTATAATAGCCCATTGAAAAGCATCATCAAGATTTTCCATCCCGGAAGGTGCCCAAAAAGTGATAGTCGGATCTATTTGAGGAATATTCGTTCCATACTCAAAAGCATTAAGCAATGCAATCCAAGGAGCAATCTCACTCTCTCTTGCCCAACCGAATAACGGCAGTTCTTCTATTGGACGCAACGCAACTTCCGGCACAGAAAGTTTATAAATGTCCATTCGTTTATCAGCAGGTATCCAGAACTCAGTATGCTCCCTATATTCACCCGGCTGCAATTCCAGCTTTATAGACTGGTCGCTGATAGGTCCTCCTTGCAGCTCTGCATAAGTCTGCCTATTATTTGTACTGAGCAATGACCACTCTTTATCTTCTTTCACTCCATAACTCCATAATTTTATTCCCGGTGCACTTTGTTCCTCTGCAATATGATAAAGCCCATATCCCAATGAAGGAGTATAAGCACCAAAAGCGTTTACATCTTTCGTCTTCCAGAAATATCCGGTCATTTCTGATATATCTTTTTCTTTTTTAGGTCCCTTTTTTTTCCAGTTTATTGTATCTAATGCAGAAGCATGTACCAATACTTCTCCTTGCGGAAAGCTATATTCAGTATCAGGCATGCAAGGAATAGCAGCATTTGTCCACGACATCCAAGGATAGGCATTTGTACCCGGATTATGCATTCTGACACGTTGTGTCAGAAAGTGATCTCCTGTTCCCAAAGAATATTCAACAGAGAACTGCATGCCGTAACGCATCTCCCGCTCACCACAAGTAACATAAATCCGGTCAGCGGTCCGGTCTATCTTATAACAAACCGCCTCATTCTGAGTAGGGGTATGTGAAATAGGGAAGCTTACTTCTATACCGCCGGCCACAAAATAGAAACGTGGCAGAATACGTGTGTGACGTACGAGATGTGGATTATACAAAACCTCTTTACCGCTCCCTTTATGTATCATCGACATCACCTTACCACATAAGTCCGGACAAATTACAACTTTAACAAATTCATTTTCAAGTGAAATCATTCGATAAGTTTTAGGAATCGGCCGATTGGAAGTCTCACTATAACTAATATACGGATAAACCCCGTCAGCATCCATAGCAGTCGGAACAGGCCCTGCAGGAGTTAGCACATGAGTCAGAATTATTTCATTATATTCTTTGCAGGTCACGGGAAATGCCTCTTGAGCTAAACAGACAATAGAAGAGGCGCTCACACCCAATATTAGAATTACAAACTTCAGGTAAAAATCGATTTGTTTCATTTTTTATTCTTTTTAATCTCCAATAGTAAAAGTTGCATAATATTCAGGGATAACCTGTATCTTATTCAGTTGGCATACCCCTCCTTTTGAGAAATCCAGCCTAAGCCCTTCAGGTAAATCTTGCAGGTAAGTAGCATCAGCAAACAATTGTTGCAAATAAAAATAAATACCATCGTTCTGAATAGCCTCAGCATATCGCTTCAACCCTATCCGCCACGGGCTTCCATGATAGAAATTATCCGCTACCATCTCTCCATTAATAAATGCAGCACCTGTATCTCCAATATAATCAATAGAAAGAATAAGATCACTCACATCTCTGAAAGCACCTTCCGGCAAATGAACCTGAAAACGCCTCTCACTCGCCATATAGACTTCGGGAGAAATGTGTACCCCTTCCTTGGTAAATAATATCTCACTGTAATACTTCTTTTTATTGATCTTCGCAGAAGTTTCAGTTATAAAACGACCCGCAGGAAAAGCAACAGCCTTTAATATAGTATCCGTAGATTGAATCCGTACTTTAGCATCTTCTTGCAGCACATCTGCGGAAGTTATCAGTAATTTCTCCTCCTTTCCCACCGTCACTTTACAGGCCGCTAAGGCTTGCTCCCGAGTTAAAGTTGTAATAAGAATCTCTTTTCCTGCTATAGATTTTAGTCTTACCGTACTGTTAAGTCCAGGCACTGGAATCAACTTTTTAGTCCCTCCTTTCACCGTATTCTCTGCGAATATATACTCCGGCTTCATTCCTTCGGGTGCAAAAAAGAAATAATGTTTCTTTCCTCCGGAAGTAATTCTTGCCAGCGGTTGCAAGGTAGCCGACTTCAATAAGATACCATCTAAATCCATATTAAAAGGAAGAATTATATTGGCATTCTTCACTACCGTTACGGTTCCATCCTGTGGAAAACGAACCGTTTCACTGGCCAGTTTCAAAGTAAGACTGATATCTCTCAGATCTTCTCGTTTACAATGATCCTGGAAGTTCGTAATAAAAACAAATCCAGCATTTTCTTTTTTACGCACTGCATATCGAAGGGTATGAGTATTTGAAGGAGTAATCGTATCACTGTGTTCCGGCAACACCACTCCCATAGGTGCCAGCAAATGACCGAAATCATTTACAAAATGATGAATAATGCGTAATGAATGATAAGAAGCGCGCGTATGTCCGAATTCTCCGATAGGAGCTTGAAAATCATAAGACATCTTTGGCACCCCTGAAGGTTCATCACTAAAGAAACCCTTTTTTCCCTGAGGAGTAATTCCGCCATGATACATATAATAGCCTATGCCATTGGCGCCACTTCCTAACGAACGTATCATCAATCCTTCACCTGCTTCGGCCGGAATGCGTGGCCTTCTGCCATAAGTCATCTGAATACCGACTCCCATTTCTGCACAAAAAGAAGGATATCGGTATCCTTCATATCGTACCGGAGAGTAATCGGGAGTAGTGTGAATATCCCTGAATAAATAGAATGAAGACATACCTATATCCGCCCATGTCGGATAAGTATAAGCCGCCGTTACAGGAATAACTTCCTGAGGAATGATCGCAGCATTGCCCCACCCTGTAGCCGTATACAACGGAACTTCCATCCCATGAGACAGTGCTATTTCTTTCAACGTTTTCATGTGCTGATTACCGGCTTCAGGACTCTGGATATCCTGTTCTTGTACCGATACACCAAATTTGGTATTTTGCACATCATAATCAGCAACAGTATAGTCAATTGGCTGATCAGGATAGCGAATGGCCCAAGGAGCAGCAGAGTGCTGCAACTCATTTTCCAACTGAATACCAATAATACAACCACCATCTTTATGGAAAAATCCCTCCAGTTGAGAAGCAATTTCAGCATAAAGCCGATCTACATATTTCAAATACTCCCGGTCATTGGTACGAATCAGGAACGGACGCCCATAAAGCCAATCCGGTATACCCCCATTTCTGATTTCTCCGTGACAGAAAGGTCCTATACGAACGAGCGTTTTCATATTATGCTTCTGACAAAGAGAGATAAATTTCCGAAGATCCTTATCACCGTCCCAATCAAAAACACCTTCTGTTTCCTCGTGAATATTCCAGAAAACATAAGTGCAAATAACATTCACTCCTCCCGACTTAACCTTCAGTATCTGTTCTTCCCATTGTTCATTTGGAATACGGGTATAATGTATCTCTCCCATAATAGGGATAAAAGGAGACTCATTCAATTCCATATAATAACTATTTACAGATATAGAACCTCCGTCAGGAGCCACTCCACCCAAATCCAAATAACCGGTTTCTATTATTTTATCCGGTATATCCAAATTAATCTGATATGCAGACTGTGCATTTGCCCGGTAACAATAACCACTTATAAAACTAAGCAGTGTCCACCAGAAAAGACTTCTTTTATACATAGCCCTCATTTTTTTAGGGGTATCATATCAGTTATAATTTCTTTCAGCCGAAGTATATCTACACTTACAGGAAGATTATATCCAACCGCCTCATAGTTTGCTGTTGCATCCTGAGGTACCCGAGGCTGTCGTTCTCCTTTTTGTCCGGCTGTTTCAGACCAAAATCGATTACCTTTATAAATCGCCATTTCTTTCGTTTCATCTCCATGCAAATGTTCTACTCCTCCATTAGTCAGAATAAATGTATTGTTCGCAAATTCCAGTCCCGAAGAAAATCCGGTGTTAAAAGAGATAGAATACCCCTGATTACTGATAATTAAATTATCGTGTACCTTAGTTTCACATAAAGGAACATCTTTATTATACGGATCACACCAAACATAGATACCCGCATGAGAATTCTTAATCCCGTCATTAATACTCACATTATAACGTACTATATTATTATTCCATTCCGTTGCACCGCCAAACTGAAACAAGCCATAACCGGCTCCCTCATTATTCATTGCAAGATTATACTGCATTAATGAATTCGTGATTCCTCCATCAAAATCAAATCCACCTCCGTCTAATCCTTCCGGAGAAGTCTTGTTGTCATGCGAGAAACAATATTGAATAGTCAAACGATCTGATTCGTATCCCCAGATTCCAACCGGTCCATTCCCGGGCCTCGGCATATCCCACCCATTCCCCATAGCCTCACAATACTCTATTGTTGCATTGGTTACATGGCCTACCAATATCCCACTTCCGCTATGATTGTCCAGAATAGCTGGATTTCCGGCATTATTTTCGGCCACACAATGGCCTATATAAATATTATGTACAGATTTTGTTCCCCATTTACCTGTCACTTCAATACCGTTATAACCATTATCATGTACGTACGAATGAGTTATGCGCACATCGCCTCCACCAGTTATCCCAATGCCATTCATTTGATACCCGGAAGCTTCCACTCTATCAACCTCTATAAACCTCGAATTAATCACCTCTATGCCTGTCCCCGTATTGCCCTTTTTACGCCCCGAACCTTTCACCACTACATTCTTTACATGAATATTCTCACAGGCATCTATTACAATGGCAGAACTATGGGCAGAATAAATATGTGAAACTCCCGTCCCGTATGAAGTGATAGTAAGCGGATTCTCAGACGTCGCCTTTACCCCCTTAACATGAATAATTCCGGTCAATATCTGATTCCCTGCCAGATGAATACAATCACCCGGCAAAAATTTAATACCTTTCAAAGCATCCAGACTTTTAAATGGAGATTCCATACTACCATCAGCAACTTGACTATCGCTAAAAGAATCCACATAAAAATTTCGTATACCGTTAGCCCAACCTGTTACACAAGTTAATAGCAGTATAGACAAAAATAACAATTTATTCATAACCACACTTCTTATTAGAAAACTTCTATTTCATCTAATGCAATCGAAGGCAAAGCATTCGGATAAGGGTAACCTTCGGGTAACTCAGTTTGCCCGTTTATCACAAGCTTCAAGTATCGTCCGTCTTTCTTGTCCGTCTTCACATAATTGTGATAGATCTCTTTCTCTCCTTTGTATACAGGATATGAGAAGGTGCTTTCTCCTATCTGCCGGAATTCCTTACCATCTTTTGAAAGATAGCATATCATAGACTTAGCCGGAAGTGTACTGTTTATAGGAGCAACCATAGTACCGAAGCGAACTCCGGATACTGTCGTATTCTTTTTCAGATCAATCACAATCTCTACGCCGGAAGCGATAGCAGCCCACTCGTAATTTGAAGGAGTAAAACCTTGCACACCATCCGTAAACAGAGTAGGCTTTACCGGATACCAATCTAAACTCCAGGCATCGGTCGAAAGTGTATAGGTACATCCCGTTGCTTTATTCACCAGAAAGTTCTTAACCGTCGGAGCTTCCAATATCTGATTATCTTTATCTGTCACCACAGCCTTCACACAAGTATTCTCAGTCAAATAAACCGGACCTTTATAGATATCCGATTCTACCGTAGGTTCCGAACCATCCAATGTGTAGCGAATATCAACATCAGGGCATATAGTCTCAAGTGTAACCGCATACATTCCTTTCTCACCATCCCAACCTCCCTGAATACGAGGTCTGAAATATTCACGGCATGTATTGACATTCCTTTTCCGGAAAAAAGAAAACTCTTTCTTCAGACGAGAAATAAACAGTTCCCGGTTTTTATTCTCAGGCTGGCTCCAAGCTACTTCTGCAATGGCAAGCAGGCGGGGAAATGCCATATATTCAAATTTCTCAATAGTAGCGACATATTCTCCCCATATATTTCCCTGAATCCCCATTATATGCTTAGCTTCTTCCGCAGTAAGTGCCTCCGGAATAGGTTCGTAATCATATACCTGTTCCAATGATATAAATCCACCGATAGCTAAAGGAGCAAATTCCGGATTCTCCTGATAATAATCCAGATAACAATAAGTATTAGGGGTCATAATCACATTATTACCCAATTGAGCTGCCTTTATGCCTCCTGCTTCCCCTCTCCACGACATTACCGTAGCTTTCAGAGGAAGTCCCCCTTCCAACACCTCATCCCAACCAATTAGCTTTCGTCCAAGACCTTCCGCAATCTTCTCAACCTGCTGAATAAAATAAGCATGAAGTTCAAACTCGTCTTTCAGATTTTCTTTCCTTATCAAGGCCTGACAATCCTCACATTGTTCCCAGGATGTTTTAGGGCATTCATCACCGCCAATATGAATATATTCTCCGGGAAACAAGCTTGCAACTTCTGTAAGGATATCCTTTATAAACCGGAATGTCTGAGGTTTGGGACAATACACCTGGTCAGAAATGCCAGCTCCTGCCATCAAATCAAGTGAAGAATGAAAACTGCATGCATATTCCGGATAAGCACTCAAAGCCGCCAAGGCATGCCCCGGCATTTCAATCTCAGGAACAATCGTAATTTGCCTGTCAGCTGCATATCTCACAATATCACGAATTTCATCTTGTGTATAGTATCCTGAATGTTCTTTTCCATCATAATGACGAGGATAATATTGATCCCAAGTGCCAATAGCCGAATTAGAGCGTACAGAGCCTTTTTCAGTAAGACGCGGATATTTTTTTATCTCTAACCGCCATCCCTGATCATCAGTCAGATGCCAGTGAAAACGATTCAACTTATAATTAGCTGCCAGATCAATAGCCTTTTTCACATCTTTCAAAGGTAAATAATAGCGTCCCGCATCAATCAAGAATCCCCGGTAAGAAAAACGAGGTGCATCTTTCACAAGGATACAAGGAAGTGAAGTATGATTTTCATCCGCCAGAATCAACTGGTTAACAGTGCGGAGAGCATAAAAAAATCCGGCAGGTGTAGATGCCTTAATTACCACTTTATTGGCAGCAACAGAAAGTTCATACGCTTCTTCACCCAGGGACTTTTTATCTTGCAGTAATATGCCGGCCTTTTTAGACTTATTTGTTTGCAAACTCAAACCATAGTCTCCCAACATCTGCTCCATAAAGTTATCAATTATCTGATTTACTTCCGGCTGTTTACCGACATAAAGAATATTATTGTTATGAGCTAAATCGAACGTACCTTGCTTCTCTTGTATATAAGAAGGCTGAGGTATAATATTGGCACCCATGGCAGTAGGAATCACCACCCAGAATAATGCCACTAGATTTGCTACACATAATCTGAATAAATTCATATCTAAAGTATTTTAATGATTTAAGATTCTATTTTAATTCGCCCCGATGATATCAAGTACTTTCAGTTCTTTACCATTGACAGGTACAGTTTTATCCTTCAAGAAATCAAGAAGAATATCCCAATTCTTATCTTCCGCATTATACCAAAGTGATTTATTGAAAAATCCATCCTGTTTTGTAAAACCGGTGGCAGGGGTTTTCAAACTACCGACATATACATTTCCGGAATATTGGTTACCCACTGCCTTTTCTTCTTTTACAGCTACAGTCACCTCCGGAGCATAAATATAATTGTTCTTGAAGACATCTCCTTTCCCATAAGATGAATCATGCTTGGTGAAATGGAAAAGTGTACGGTCTATCTGCGGCTCCGGTTTAGGAAACAGGTAAAACAGATTATTCTCTACCAATGTGTTCTGAGTATATCCGGTGAAATGCATTGCAGGGCTAAAATAAGCATCTTTATGGCTTGCATTAGTCAGATAATTGCGTAGTCCATCATTTATACTGACATTGTAACGTACTTTTGTTTCAATATTACCATTCACACACCAGCCTTCAGGCCAACCATCCGTACCAATTACCAACATGAAGCCGCCATCATTATTATAACTCAGATTATACTGGAATACCGAATTCCGACATCCCCAGTCCGAATCATAAGCATACCCGTCTATGATAGATTTGTGATCACTTACTACATTAAATTGTACCACTGTATTATCGCTACACCAAGGCCATATTCCATCGCAAGCTTCGGATTCGGGCAACGTTTTCGGGCAATTCTTCATCACGTTATATTCTATCAACCCACCATCACAACCAGCCAGTACAATACCGTCACCCGGCACTCCATCCAATACATTCTTCCTGATGACCACTCCCAAATTAGGCTTCCATTGTTTCCTGATCCAGTATCCCTTAAACTTAATTCCATCCCTTTGACAATCTTTCAGATAGCAATTTTCAATAGTCATTCCAACAAATCTATTCAGAATACTATCATTATCCCGGCCATTCTGAATACAAATTCCAATGCCACCACCTTTCTCTATCACCGTACTTCCATATACATCATGCACATACAAGTCATCAATGACCATATTATGTGATTCTCCAAACTTATCCAATTCAACCCATAGCCCCAGCAAACCGGCTTTCGGGGCATCACCTTTATTAGAAATCTCCAGATCACGTATCACCAGATTCTCTGAATTCAATATATGAACAGCGGCCGTATCAACTCCATTTCCTTTGATATGCGGTTTTTCCAGTCCTCCATATTTGCCCAATACAACAGGATTATTCTCCTCTCCACAACAGGAAAGCAAAAGTTTCTCCGTAAATACAGCACCGGATTTCAACAAAATGCTGTCTCCACCTTTTAGAGTTAAAGACTGAAGCTTTGCCAAAGACTTAAAAGGAGTTCGTACAGAAGTTCCGTTATTAGCATCGTCACCATTTACAGAATCAAAATAATAATTAGTCGTTGTCACCTGTGGAGAGCAGGAAACTAACATTGCAACCAAACCTCCACATAGTATTGTCTTTATATTTTTCATATACATATTATTTTTAAGTTTATTATTACCAATTATCTGTCCGGAAAGAAGATACCGGAAGGCCACTAAGGCTGAATAATTCCGGTTCTACATAATTTTTAAAGGCATATCTAACAGCTTTCGGCTTCCTCACATATTTAGAAGATACTACTACAACATCTCTTTCTTCATCTACATACGCTTCCGCCGGATGAAAAACCTTACTCTCATCTGCTATTTCAAATAAATGCAGAGGTTTTCCATAACTCGTTAGTCCATAATATAAATCTTTAAAATAGATCACAGCTTTATCATCATCGACTTCCATCCTTTCAAAAACCGGACTCTTATATTCAAATCCCTTCATATTATACACTTCAGCTAATGCCATCAATCCTAAACGTTCGCCGACTTTCTCTTTGCGTACCGGATGTATCTGCTCTACTTCCCCTACATCCAAAATGACCGCCATCCCACTATTCTCGATTCGATCCATGCTTTTTCTCTGTTCATCACGCAGATAAGCACCTACATGCTCACCTACCTCACTTGGAACATTCCATGTAGCATAATCAAAAGGAGTTATTTGCGTGAAATAAAACGGGAAATTTCTTCCCCACTTCCGTCTCCATTCAGCTACCATAGCAACCAGCCGATTCGAATATTGAGAAACATTATACACATTTGATTCTCCCTGATACCAGATACACCCCTGTATGCAATAACCGACAATAGGATTCAACATTCCATTATACATGGTAGTAGGTATATTAGCCTCCCACCCTGTGGTACCATCGCTCACTTCCGGAACAGAAATATCACCCAATGTCTGACAAGTTTCACGGCTCATCCAAGTTTCAACAATGGAACCTCCAAAACTGGCATTAATAATACCAACCGGAACTCCAAGATTCTCCTGAATAAAATGAGCAAAATACCATGCAACCGCACTACAATCTCCTACATTTTCCGGAGCTGCCACCACCCAATCCGCCTTTATATCCGTAAGCGGTTTATAACTGCCAAGTGGAGGCACATTTATAAAACGAATATTACTTTTTTGAGAAGCCAGAATAGCTTTGGTAGATTCATAACATTCTTTCAGCTGCATAGCCATATTTGATTGCCCACTTGCCAACCAAACCTCACCTATATATACATCGCTGAAAGTTATAGTCTTATCTTCCGTTATGGTTAATATATAGGGACCTCCTGCTTCCGGTGTATGCAGCATTATTCTCCACGTACCATCTTTCCCAACTTTAACGGAATAACTCTTGTCGTTCCATGATGAAGTCACTGTGACTATTGCCCCGGCATCCGCCCATCCCCATATCGGTGTGGTCGTCTTTTGCTGCAACACCATATTATTACCGAAAATACCGGCAACCCGCAAATCCTTTGCCTCAACTGTCAAAACAACCAAAGCCAGAAGAAATAAGATAATATTGAATCGTTTCATTTTATCAGTCTATCTTTTGTAAACATTCAAAATCAAATTCAATCTTTTTCACATCAGCCTGCTCATCAGTTCCGTTTGCCGGTAAGTCAAAAAAGATTTTCTCGTCTTTATCCAGTTTATAAATCACAAGCGTCAACTCTTTCCCCTCTACAGAATGTTCCTGTCGGTTCAAACCTACTGTCCAGGTGGCATGACTGTTATAATCATCATCTGAAAGCATATATCCGTTATAGATTTCCGCCTTATCACCGGAATAGTTGATACGCATATAGATGTTATTCAAATTCTCCAATGCATCTGTCGGCACTTGTATCCTCCACTCTTTGAATGTATTATAAGCAATACCTTCGGCATATCCCGGTTTATCTACTACCACCGGAGCCACCGGTTGCGGAAACACCCGTGTGAGTGAAGGGTTGGAATAATAGTCCGTCGTCAACCAGGAAGAGTCGGTACTAAATTCAATCCTGTCATAATTATAGTATTCCACAATGACACGTGCAGCAAATTGCTTCTTCCCCTCAACAAATGGAAAACTTGCAAACAACAGATTCACACCTTTTCTGGCATATCCTGTAAGGTCTATTTCATTTAACTGGTTTGGTTTTACTTCCTGATTTACCCAAGTATCATTCAGATTGAGTATACATTTCGACTCCGGATACATAAACAAAGTGACTTTCTTAATCTCTGAAGGATTATCCAGATTGAATTCCTTAAAGAAGAAACGACGATAACGCTGCTGATAAGGTTCAATCCCATGAAAGTTTGCTGTTTCCAACCATTTAGCCTCTTCCAGGATGCCCTTAGACTGAATACGAATATCCATTTGCGGCTGATTGAAAATAACCGCTTTCTGTTCAAATCCCGGATTCATACCCGTTTTCAACTTATAATAAGCAGCCTTCTTATCAGTAGAGAAAATATAAACATCTCCAAGTGAACTGTATAAATCCGCATCAGAAATATAGCATACTTTCTTCCCATCTTGTTCCAATAACCAACAGTTATCAGCCTCTTTTTCAGTCAGAATGACAACATACTTTTCTTCTCCATTCTGCAATTGTATTTTAAGCACACAATCTTTTCCCGGATTAAGTCCGCTAACAACCCAACTATCACTTTCTTCCTTTATCTTAGCCCGGTTTACCTCCACTCCTTTCACAGTCGATTTATCAAAAGATAGCTCCACTGGAATTTGTCTGTTCTGGAAAAACAGATAGCAATTATCAACACTTCCCATCAATTGTGCCGTGGCATAATTCAGGCGCATAGCACCAAGTTCCACATTCAAGGGCCAGATAAAGACCGTACTATCCTGCATTTCAATACCTTTCTGAGGGAAACGAAGCGTTTTATCTTTCAGTTTCACCTCAAACTTCACACTCTTTTGTACCTTCTTCGGATGATAACGGGAATAATTGATTCCAAACATATAGCCGGTTTCATTATTAGAGCGTACAGCTACTTGTAACCCATCTTCTTCCCACTTCGGGATAACAGGCATCATGGGAGCCAGGTCTTTTTCATACTCATTGACAAAGTAATGCAGTTTTTTCACCTTCTTATAAGATTCCGCTATTTCTCCTGATTCGCGGATAGCAGCCTGAAAATCATAAGATTTCACCGGTAAGCGGCTCCAATACCCAGTTTTCAATTGCTCTTCCTCAGTAGACCATAGTTTACCCGTAAACTGAGTGGCACCGGCAAAAATATAATATCCCAGCAGGTTAGATCCTGAACCAAGTTTGGCTATCATCATACCCAACCCGTCTAAAGGATCGATGCTGAGTCGCCTGTGATAGGTATTTTGTACACCCACTCCCATTTCACAAGTAAAGAAGGGATATTTTTCGTACGTCATATACACATCTTGCCGCTTTATCTGATCGTTACCTATATTCTCATTATCACGGAACGAATCGAACAAGAAGTTTCCCGGCTGGTATTCTTTTCCCACATGTTCCACCCATGGAGCATCTGCATATCCTCCCCATAAAGGAATTACCTCAAAAGGAGGAACTGAACCGTCTCCCCAGCCCGTAACCGTATACATCGGGACATCAATGCCATTTTCCAGAGCCGTATCTTTCAGCCATTGGATATGTGGTTCACCCTCCTTTCCATACCAATATTCATTTTCCAACTGGATGCCTATGATATTCCCGCCATCTTTATAGTAAAGCCCTTTCAACTGGTTAGCTATTTGGGCAAAATAACGTTTTACATAATTCTGATAAACCACATCATTTGAGCGGTCTTTCAGATATTTTTTTTGTAAGATCCAGTCGGGTGTCCCACCATTACGCGCTTCTCCATGCGACCAGGGTCCCAGTCTCGGAACTACAAACAATCCATGCTTCCGGCATAACTTAATAAAACTGCGCAAATCCTTCTCATTCTCCCACTCAAACTGACCTTCTATCTCTTCGTGATGATTCCAAAACAAATAAGTAGAGATAATATTGATACCGCAAGCTTTCATTTTCAAGATACGGTCTTCCCACAAATCCTTACGGATACGCGAGAAATGCAACTCTCCCATAACGGGTAAGATTGGCTTCCCTCCCATAGTCATATATAGACTATTAACTTCTATTGCTTTCTCCTTAGGCCCCGGATTTCCCATCTTCAGATGACCACACGAAGGTGTCTCCATGACGTCCGAAGCATCCAGCCTATAAACTTTCTGTGCTGATAAGTTCGTAAACAGGCAAAAACCGATAAATAAACAGGCTATTTTTTTCATTTGTATTCTATCATTAGGTTAATAAACCGCTTCCATTGTCTGAGTGCTCCACTGATCCGCCCAGCGAATAAGTGGTCTGTCTCCATCGAACTCAATCGGCAACCAGACATACCGTGAATTTATTAAATCCGTTTTATTCCACCTGTCAAACATAGCGATAAATTGATCCTGCATCCCTTCAATGGGGAGTACGTAGGTACTTTGGGTATAAAATGTCTTATCGGCATCACGCCCCAGACAGGGGTTATCTTTCAGTTCCCAAACTCCCATCATTGAATCGGATACAGCCCATTTGGCTTTATTCGGATCCCAACCGGTGCAACCGGATGAGAGCATATAATAATGACCGTTTCGTTTAAAGACCGCAGGAGCTTCCCGAGATTGTCCGATAAATCTCCGGACATAAGTTCCTGAAGGTTTTGTATAATCATCAGTCAGCAAACTGATATATAAGGTACTGTTCCATTCTGACGAGCAGATATGATAAGCCTTTCCATCATCATCCTTGAAGATAGTCTGATCACGGCTATCTGCCCCATTCGGTTTAAAAGATCCCAAATAAGTGAAAGTTCCTGTCGGTGAGTCGCAGACCGCTACCCCGGCATGTGCCTTTTCATAATCAGGGCTTTCAATATGCATCCACATCACAAACTTACCGGTTTTCTCATTATAGATAACCTTCGGACGCTCTATCACTTGCGAAGGGTGAAGATCTGAAGTCGGATCATCATCTACCGTAGGCAGAACCTTACCCTCAAATTTCCAGTCTGTCAGATTCTTGGATGAATAGCAAGCCACCCCCCCGGCTTCAGCCCGCCAGCACTCCCAGGTTTTAACCCAGTCCAGGCGATAGGTGGAATCACCTTTAAATTCACCATACCAATAATAAGTACCTTCATGGTAGAGAATACCTCCTCCATGTGCATTTATCGGATTTCCATCCATATCTTTCCAGATACTGCCGGGAGTCACGATATCTTTTCCCTCTTGCTTAGCCGACATCCGATCCACCGTTCTGATTGTAATCGATGCTCCTTTCATCCCCTCTGCTGAAACATTCAAGGTTATCTCACCCGCATTTCCATCCGGTTGCAATATAGCCATTGCTTTACCTTTAAAAGTTTTAGGTGATAAGGAGCGGAAACTTTCCATATCTGTAGGACATGCATTTCCTGATCCCCTGATAATACCATTCCCCACAACACTTAAAGTCACTTTCATATCAGCATCAGGTACTACCCTGCCTTCTTTATCAATCAATTCAACAGTAACATAAGCCAGATCGTCCCTATCCGCTTTAATCACCTTGCGGTCTGCGATTAAACGTATCTGTACCGGAGCACCTGTGGTTCTTAAAATAGCGCATGAAGATTCACTGCTGTCATAGGTAGCCACTGCTTTCAATTCACCCGACTGATAGTTGACCATGAACGTAGCCGTATAGTCTTTCTTTGAAACTTCTTGCTCACCCAGCAATTCATTATTAAGATAGAGCCTTACCTTAGGTGCACGACTATAAACATTTACTTTTACCGGTTTGCCTTCCAGCCCTTTCCAGTTCCAGCTAAGAGATTCGTTCTTCCATCCCCAATAGCTCACATCTTCTGTTTTCCCGACAGCCGGCAAAGGCTGTACAGCCATTGTTATTTCCCTTTCCTTCCAGATAATATCCCGGTAATAGGACTGTGGTTTCTTCTCTCCACAGATATCAATATCTCCACACCAGGCGTTATACCAGGGCCAACCCATAAACTGTGGATTCTTCTCGCCTTTACTCAGTTCCAGTGTATGCCCTATTCCCGCTTCACCCAGATAATCAAGGGCCGTCCATACAAAATCACCAATGATATACGGATGCTTTTCCACCAGGTTCCAGTTTACAGCCGCTTCCTGTGCAACAGTCTCACTACCATATATGATACGTAAGGGATCTTTCTGATGATCATTTTCATATTCGTACCACATATAATTGTATCCTGCCACATCCAGATGTTGCATGGCTTTTGCAGCATCTTCCTTCCACTTCAGCTGCGGATTATCCCAATAATCGTTGATAGCAGCAGTTACCGGACGTGAAGGATCCAATTTCTTCACTATATTCCTTAATCTTTCAGCAATCTCTATACCGGCATCATCCGAACGTTCCTGAATTTCATTTCCGATACTCCACATGATGACAGACGGATGATTCCGGTCTCTCAGCACCATTGCCGAAATATCTTTTTCGTTCCATTCATCGAAGAAACGATGATAGTCTTGAGGATTCTTTTCTTTTTGCCAATGATCAAAAGCCTCATCAATCACCAACATACCTTGTTCATCGCAAGCTCGGAGAAAAGCTTCTGCCGGAGGATTATGGGCACATCTGACTGCATTATATCCATTTGCCTTCAACAATTCTATTTTACGCGCCTCCGCCCTATCCAACGAAGCCGCCCCCAACAAACCATTATCATGGTGTACACAGCCACCTTTCAGTTTCAGAGGCAAATTATTCAACTTAAATCCTTCCTTCGCACTGAAGGATATAGTACGGATGCCAAAAGGAACAGATATTTGATCCAACACTTCATGCCCGGAACGAATTAAAATTTTCGCTTCATACAAATGCGGAGTATCAACCGACCATAGCTTTGCCTGTTTCACCGGCAAAGAGAAAGCAACTGTCTGCTTACCAGCCGCGTCAACACTCACTGTCTGCTCTTTCATTCCTACCTCTTCACCATCAGGAGAAATAATCGTAACCATCATATTTACTCCTGCTTTCTCCGTCTTTTCATTAAGCACATCCGCCTCTATAGCCAATGTAGCCTCATCACCAGCCATCTTTGCAGTACGTACGGCAACCGCCCATTCATCCAAATGGACAGAATCGGTCTTTATGAACCATACATGCCGGTAGATACCTGAACCGGCATACCAACGGGAATTTTTCCCCTCATTCGTTACCTTCACCGCAATGGTGTTCACTTCACCTGCCGGATGACAATATGAAGTAATATCACATTTGAAGGACGAATATCCATACGCATTGAAATTCACTTTTTGTCCGTTCACCCATACTTCGGACTGCGCATAGACTCCTTCAAAATAAAGAGAATGAAGTTTATGAGCATCTTTACGGTCAATAGTAAATGATTTTCTATACCAGCCTTCACCACCTACGGTTTGTCCGGTAGCAAAACCTCCGGCACTTTCTTTGGAGAAAGGGCCTACCGATAAGCCATCCGAACCAGGAAGAGGCTCTACACTCCAGTCATGTGGCAGATTTAATACCCGCCACTCCGAATCATCGTAAGATTCTTTTGTCGCATCTTCCATTTGGCCAAGATGGAACTTCCAATCCTGATCAAATTTAATCTTTCGTACGGAACAATCCGTGCCCTGACTGCATGCTGTGACAATCAACGAGCTTATGATGACAAATATAGATCGTTTTAATAATGCTCTCAATTTCATACTTCTTTTAAATTTGATTTTTAGGCAGTCTCTATTTTTTCTGAGTTATAGTAATACTCGCAACCGGCAGTGCCTTTACCTTTGCTGTTACAATAATCCGTCCTGAAGATTTCCCGGAACGAACAACCAATAAGTTACTTCCGCGCCACGTCTTCCGGCTATTAGCAACGAAACTTTCTATGCTCATAGGGTTGGCATTACCTACTCCTTCAATCGTAGCATCTCCTTCTATAGAAAATTCTACCAATTCTTCAGCCAACTGATTTCTAATGCCTTTACTATCTACCAATTCTAATGTGATATAGCTTAGATCATTACCATCAGCTACGATTTCCGTTCTGTCCGCAGATAATCTGATCTTTTCAACCTTACCGGCACTTTCCAACGTTGCAGTGCCCACTTCACCGCCTTTATTATAACTTACGGCTTTCAATATTCCATGGGCATAAGGTACTTCCCAGACAAGCGTATTTTTCTTATCGGCAGTATTTTCTTGTTTTCCTAAAGATTCCCCATTCAAGAACAGTTCAACCTGTTCACAATTGGAGTATACAGATACTGTCATCTTTTTCCCCTCATATCCCGGGAAATTCCAATGATCCACAACATCCGGAAAATCCCATACACTCCAATCCGCCTTATCCGGATTCAGAGGGAAAGAAGGAACAGGAGGCGTCACAACAATATGGGATACCGGTGCATCACTCCATAACGTTTCACGCAAATAGGACTGGGGACGACGTTCGCCCGAAAGATTCAAATCACCACAATTGGCATGATTCCAAGGAAAAATACGTTTATCAAGCGGATACCCACCCCAGCCGATACTTGCCTCACCAATATAGTCAAAAGCAGTCCAGATAAAATCACCGATCACCCATGAATGATCTTCTACTCCTTTCCAATAATCATAAGCTTGGGATGCGTAGGACTCCGAAGCATAGATAATGCGGTCCGGGTGACGTTTGGCATCCGATTCATAACGGTTTAAACAGTAATTATAACCACAAACATCCAGAGGAGCCAGAAAATCATCCGTTGCATCAACAATAGAATTAACTCCCGCCGTAACAGGCCGCGTTGTATCAAGCGTCTTCACAAAACCTGTCAATTCCCTGCATACCTCTACCACTTCAGCAGTTTCTTTGTCTTTGATTTCGTTGCCGATACTCCACATTATGACACAAGGGTGATTTCTATCCCGCGCAACCATGCTATACAGATCTTCTTTCCATAACTTATCAAAATACTGTCCGTAATCATCCTTGTAATGACCTTGTCGCCACATATCAAAAGCCTCATCTATCACCAACATACCTAAGCGGTCACAAGCATTGAGTAAAGCAGTTGAAGGGGGATTGTGGGATAAACGCAGCGCATTGAAACCAGCAGCTTTCAGTAGTTCTATTTTCCTTTCCTCTGCCCGGTCAAAAGCCTTTGCACCCAAAAGGCCATTGTCATGATGGATACATCCGCCTTTTAGTTTCATGGATTTACCATTCAGTTGGAAACCATTCTCTGCGCTAAATGCAATATTGCGTATACCTATTGAAATACATTCTTCATCTATTATTTTATTGTCTTGCAGAAGACGGTTTACAACTCTATATAAGTAGGGGGTGTCTGTAGACCATAATTGCGGAGAAGCCACTTCTAATGTATGGCCAACCTCTGTTTTTTCTTTGTTATCCAATGTTACCTGTTGCTCTTTCCGGGCTACAGTGCGATTCTCCTTATCTACAATCTGCGTTTCCAGAATCACTTTTCCGTTTGCTTTCTCAGTATTTGCCAGAATACTCTGTACATGTACCTCCGCTTTATTTGCTGTGGCAACAGGTGTAGTGATAAATGTTCCCCAAGTTTCAAAATGCAGCGGATTGGTTATCCTCAAGAAAGTATGCCTGTAGATCCCCGAACCTGTATACCAACGACAGTTCAGACCTTCATTCTTTACACGAACAGCTATCAGATTTTTTTCTCCAAATCGCACATAGTCTGTTATATCCAGCTCGAATGCAGTATATCCATAAACATGATCGGCTACATGGCGATCATTTACCCAAATGTCTGCATTCATATAAATTCCATCGAAAGCGACAGCAATACATCTCCCTTTCTCAGCTGCATCCACATAGAAATGTTTTCTATACCAGCCAGTTCCACCCACAGTAAAACCTCCCGAAACCTCGGTGACAGCATCTGCAGTAAAAGGAGAATTTGTTCCAGGGATATCTTCAATACTCCAATCGTGCGGGAGGTTCACCTGACGCCATTGTGAGTCATCTAAATCTGATCTCTCACCTTCAACAATATCCCCACGATAGAACAACCACTCCTCATCGAAAGATTGTTCCCGAAGGGTGGGTTTCTTTTCACTGCAACTACTCAATCCCAACGTTATTAACAAAAACAATAGGCTGTATATACTTCTCATATCATTATATTTAGCAGAGCAAAGGCCGGCCTTCAGACAGGATCTTCATCCGGCCAGCCTCTATCTGGAATTTATTTCAATTATTTACCACCCCATTCCGGTGCCTGAACCAAAGCTCTGTTGTTGTCTAACTCTGATTGAGGTATAGGCCATACATATCCTTTTGACGAATCGAAGATATGAGAACCTGCCCCACCGTCTGCCCGGCATCTTTCATATGCTTTATCCATTTCTTTCCAGCGCATAAGATCAAAATAACGGGTACCTTCCAAAGCCAGTTCCACTCTTCTTTCATGCTTCACCACGTCGAGCAATTGATCATAAGAGAGATTGGAACCTTCAGCATCTTCCACCTTCGGCATCATCACATCGGCACGCTGGCGCACCTGGTTCACCATTGACATAATTTCGTCTTTACCCGTATTTTGCTTAGCCAAAGCTTCAGCACGCATTAACAGTACATCAGCGTAGCGAATGACATACATATCCTGATTATCGGCAGCCCATGTAGTAGGCTGATTCTGATATTTACGCATAAACAACTGGAATGGACTGTTCCAGGACCACCATGCATCACTTACCTTGCCGTCATACGTATCACCATTTTTCGTCATCAGTGTATACGTCAGACGCGGGTCGCGAGTTGAATCATCATCCGGATCATAGATTCCCGAAGAGGTAATAGGTTTACCATCCTTGCAATAAAAATCGTTTGCTAAATTCGGATAAGGCAACTGCCATTCCATCGGATAACCGTAGTTATAAGCTAAGAAACCACCCTCACCATTTTGTTGGTCGGTATTTTTAAAGCGAATGGCAAATACTATTTCTTTGCTGGCACCACCAGCTTCCGTAAACAGGGTACTGTAATTCGGGTCTATTTCATATTGGCTCAGGTTAATAACCTGTAAAGCAGCATCGGCAGCCTCCTTATACATCTCATTGTACAGGTATACACGGGTCAGTAAGCCCAATGCGGCACCTCTGGTAGCACGGCCTCTATCAGCCGTAACAGGTAACATACCTTCGGCAGTAATGTCCTTCAGGTCCTTGATTATGTCAGCTACAATTTCTGATTTCTGCGACTTAGGTACCTGGCTCGTTTCAGTAGTCAACACATTAAACACCTTCGGAACATCACGGTACAGACTGGTCAGGTGATTATAAAACAACGCTCTGATGAACTTAGCCTCACAAACAATTCTTGTACCTGCTTCTTCACCTATTTTACCGTTCTCCAGCATTTGCGGTACTTTTTCAATAACATTATTGCATCGTGCAATACCTGCATAAGAAGCATTCCATACAGCCTTAGTAACAGCTGCTGTGGGGCTCATGGTATTGGTAGTGATCACATCGGGGCCCACCCACGGAATCCAGGCAAAATAGCCGTTATCCGTAGCAAATTCCAATTCACGCAAACTACAAGTATTTCCACCCGGCCAGCAAAATCCCAAGCTACCTTCACTTTGCAAAGCATCGTAGCAACCTACCAACGCTTTAGTCGCATCAGCCTCTGTATTCCAAAAATTACCGTTAGACAACTCTGACAAAGATTCACGATCCAGGAAGTCTGAACAAGAAAAGAGGGAAAAGGCTAATGACAAAATAACTGAATAATATATTT
>OLRF01001641.1_pt1 | contig 22553 bp, 17 predicted proteins | sample 1672061 | NCBI WGS metagenome assembly OLRF01 (sample SAMEA3136641, study PRJEB25190) | human gut metagenome | reverse complement strand
CTGTAGTTTTGTTCCGTGCGGCCCGCCGACCGGCGAAAGGGCGCAATTCCAGTTTTGTCAGGCGTTCTTTCGCCGGCCGGCTGTTCCGGATATAAACCAATTCCGGAAATTGCCGTCCGTTCTGTGTATAAAACCATTCCGACAGCCGCCGTCTGAAGCATAAATTTTCCATAAAAAAGTATACCACATTGCACGGCACACTTTCAATCGAAAGAGCTGTTTTTAATTTTTTGTTAAGGAAGTTGTAATTATTTGCTTTAATAAGGTGAATTATCAGGGGATTTAACTTGTGCCGCCTTTCTACAAGTTTCCTAAAATGTAAAAAACTATCAATATAAATTTTATTCATTGTCCGCTATTATCGCCGTCGGCTGCCGTATTAACTCCGGCAGGGCAACGCAGTTTTGTCTATGCATAATCAACCATGTTTTCCTATTTGGTCAAACAAAAAAAGCCTTTGGCTGCGAGCTGTCGCCCGCAGTCAAGGACTCATATTTCCGAAAAAGCCGAAGGGATTATAAAATTATGTAAAAATGTTGGCAAATTTTTTAATTTCTTAGTTTTTGCCAACATTTTTTACTTTTTAAGCTGCTGAATCACGTTTTCGGTGTGTCAAAATTTGTCGATGTTGTACATTTTCACTATTTCAGATGATTTTGACAACATTTTTTCAAAAAATGTTGTCAAAATTCCTTTCAAACCACAAAAAGTACAACATTAGTGTATTTTATACCCTCGGCAACCCTCTTGCAGGCCGGATTTACCGAAAAATGTTGGCAAATTTCAAGTTGCAATCGAAAAATGACAACATTTGAGAAATTCTTACTTTTTCTCTACGAAAATTCCCGTCTCGTGGCCGTTAAGGTCATACTTGCCGCCTCCGTCAACCGCGTCGGCAGCACCGCCTCTTCCGGCTGACGTTCCGTCCGCGTCTGCAGCGCCTGACGCACCGTCAGCGCAGGCCGCAGCCTCTGCGACCGGCCCGAAGTCCAGACTCAGGGCGAGAGTTTCTTTCATTATATAATCTCTGTGGATTTCCACGGCCCTTTTGACGTCGTCGTCAGCGTCGACAGTTATGGCGATGTTGTCCATCATCTCGAAATCTTTCTGCTTACGCAGCTGCTGAACCTTGGAAATCAGCTCTCTTGCCAGGCCCTCGTCCACCAGCTCATCCGTAAGGGCAGTGTCCAGGATGGTGAACACGTTGTTTTCCATGGCTACGGCGAAGCCTTCTTTGGCGTTGATTCTGATGTCGAGGAAATCCTTGGTGATTTCAACGTCTTCGCCGTCAAGGGAAAGAACCGCCTTTCCGTTTCTTTCAACAGAAGCGATGAATTCGGCGGCATTTACCTTGGCAAGAGCCGCTCCGAAAGCTTTTATCTTAGCGCCGAGCACAGGTCCAGCTGCCTTGAAGTTAGGCTTCAGCGAGAAGTTCATATACTTGTCCAGGTCTTTCTCGAACACCACTTCCTTGACGTTCAGTTCCTCCATGATGAGCGGCGTCAGGTCGCTTATCAGAGATTCGTATTTTCCGTCTACGATGACTTCGCTGAGAGGCTGTCTTACCTTGATCTTTTCCTTTTCTCTCGTTCCGCGTCCGAGAGTTGCCAGCGTCCTGACGAGGTCCATTCTCTCTTCTACGTTTTTATCCACCAGGCTCATATCCGCCTTAGGGAAATATGCCGTATGAACGGTCGCTTCTCCTGTCAGATTTACATAAATCTCGTCGGAAATAAACGGCGCGATAGGTGCTATCATCTTGGCCACGCCTACTAAAATCTCATAAGTGGTCGCGTAGACGCTTCTCTTGTCGTCGGTCATCTCTTCGGCGTAGAATCTTCTTCTGGCTCTTCTGATGTACCAGTTGGAGAAATCTTCGTTGACGAACTCGTTGATGGCTCTTACGGTCTTCATGTGGTCGTATTCGTCCATGTATTCGGTAACATCGGATATCAGCTGATTGTATTTGCTCAGTATCCATCTGTCAAGCTCAGGTCTGTCTGCGTAAGGGACGTCCAGGCTGTTTACATCTATCTCGTCCTGATTTGAATAGAGCACAAAGAAGTTATATACATTTCTCAGCGTACCGAAGAATTTGCTCACCACGTCGATGAGGCCGTCCTCGTCGAATTTTGTCGGAGTCCAGGCCGGGGAAACGCTCAGCAGATACCATCTGGTGGCGTCCGCGCCGTACTTGTCAAAAAGCTCGAACGGCGAAACGGTGTTGCCTCTGGACTTGGACATCTTCTTGCCGTCTTTGTCGAGGATAAGGTCGTTTACGAGGACATTCTTGTAAGGGGCTCTTCCCATTATGAAAGTGGAAATTGCCATCAGTGAGTAGAACCAGCCTCTAGTCTGGTCGATTCCCTCGCAGATGAAGTCTGCCGGGAAAAGCTTGGTTTCAACTTCTTCCTTATTTTCAAACGGATAGTGCCACTGGGCGAAAGGCATGGCTCCCGAGTCGAACCAGCAGTCCATTACCTCTGTTATTCTGGTCATCGGCTTGCCGCAGTGAGGACACTTTATATGAACGTCGTCCACATAAGGCCTGTGCAGCTCTATGCTCTCGTCTATCGGCTCTATGGCCTTTTCAACCAATTCCTTTCTCGAGCCGATGCACTCAAGATGGCCGCATTCGCATCTCCAGATAGGGATCGGCGTTCCCCAGTATCTTGAGCGGGAAATAGCCCAGTCCTTGACTTCCGCCAGCCAGTTGCCGAATCTCTTCTCTCCCACGTAATCAGGGAACCAGTTTACAGTGTCGTTGTTGGCCACCAGCTGATCCTTGAGCTTGCTCATCTCGATGTACCACGACGGCTTGGCGTAATAAACGAGCGGAGTTCCGCATCTCCAGCAGTGCGGATAGTTGTGCTCCATCTTTTCCTTGGCGAAAATCTTGTTGTCCTTGGCAAGGTACTTGATTATTTCAACGTCGAGGCCGTCCTCCATGACGAAGCGGCCTTTCCACGGAGTTTCTGTATAGCATCCTCTCTCGTCGACAGGCTGAAGCACAGGCAGATCATATTTGCGGCCGCACTGATAGTCGTCTTCACCGAAAGCAGGGGCCGTGTGAACGATTCCCGTACCGTCCTCAACTGAAACGTAATCCATGCAGGTCACGAAGAAAGCTTTCTTGTCGGCTTTTACGAAAGGCATAAGCTGCTCGTATTCTACATACTCCAACTCGCTTCCTTTCATTTCTTCTACGATTTCGTATTTCCCTGCGCCTAAAACCTTGTCGGCCAAGAGTTTCGCCACGTAGAACACGTTGCCCGCGTCTTCGCCCTCGGTCATCTTGGCTTTGACATAATCAACGTCCGGGCCTACGGTAAGCGCTACGTTGGAAGCTAAAGTCCACGGCGTAGTCGTCCAGGCGAGGAAATATTCGTTTTCTGCGTCTTTTCTCTTGAACTTTACGGTCAGGGTATTGACCTTGACCATCTTATAGCCCTGGGCTACTTCGTGGGAAGCAAGGCCTGTTCCGCAGCGAGGGCAGTAAGGCAGTATCTTGTGGCCTTCGTAGATGAGCCCTTCGTCGAAGAATCTCTTTAATATCCACCAGCCCGTCTCGATATAGTCGTTTTCCAGAGTAACGTAAGGGTTATCCAGGTCTACGAGGTAGCCCATTCTCTCTGACATTTCCCTCCACATCCCGGTGTAGGTGAATACAGACTCTCTGCATTTCTGATTGAACTCTTTTAAACCGTATTTTTCTATATCCTGCTTGCCGGACATGTTGAGCTGTTTTTCCACTTCGATCTCGACTGGAAGTCCGTGGGTATCCCAGCCGGCTTTTCTGTTGACCTGATAGCCCTGCATAGTCTTGTAGCGGCACACGGAATCCTTGAGAGTCCTGGCCATTACGTGATGGATTCCAGGCTTGCCGTTGGCCGTAGGCGGGCCTTCATAGAATACGAAAGGCGTTTTTCCCTCTCTCGCGTCTACGCATTGCTTGAGAAGGTCTTCCTCTTTCCATTTTTCTACCTGTTCGTTCTGTACTTCCGCAACAGGCTTTTCTGAAAGCTTTTTAAACATTTTTTGTCTCCTCTCCTTGCTAAAGGGGCGTTTTTTGTATTTCGCGTTTTCGCGTTTTTCGCGCTTTACGTCCTGAAAAAGAAAACGTCCCTAAGCGATAAAATTATCGATTAGGGACGATTAAATTCTTAACCGCGGTACCACCCTAGTTGCCAACGCCTTGCTCCCCGAATTTCGCCTCTGCAGTTTAAAGCAGCGGCATGCGGCTGCAGGATATGGCCTCTCATTAAAGTGATCAGACTCCGGAGTGATATTCGCACTTAAGCTTCACCGCCGCCCTCTCAGCCAGTGAGGCGGTTCTCTGTAAGGATATTAGACTTAGGCTACTGGTTCCTTCAACGTCTGTGCATATTGAAATTTACTTTGATATTCTACTATTTATAAATATAAAAGTCAAGGTTCTAATTTGATATTTCGCCCTATTATTGATAGGTTTTTTGATATTTGTTAAGCTCCGTTTCAGCCCATGAAAAACTGCGTTCGCCGCAGCAAAACACGTGAAGCCCTCGCACGCCTCGCCGGCTCTCAGCGCAAGCGTAAATTATCACAGGTCTGCCCCCCCGCAGAATAGCCCCGTATTGCTTTATTGTTATCCAAAATCGGGAAAACGGTATCTATTTTCATTAAATATTATACCGCAAAGTAAGTTTGGCGAAGCGGCTCAATGAACGCTTCCTTGCAGCGAAGCTGAACAATATGATGTCTGATTTATAATATTATGGAAATGTTGTACAATTCTTTGTTTCAGCTGATTTTTGACAACATTTTTTCTTTGAAGGCTTATCGAAACTTGTAAAATCCACTATGAAATGAAACAAATGTTGCCATATTCTGTGATATCTGGAAATTTGCCAACATATTTTTTAAAAAATGTTGGCAAAATCGCTGCAAATCTAAAAAATGTACAACATCGACACGATTCGACCATGTGAAACACCTGGAATCGGGAGCCTTTGTTTTAAAATGTTGTCATTTTTTCACCATTCTTGATTTCTGACAACATCAAGCCGCCGCTTTACCTGCAACCGATGCATGGCAAAGGACGACGACATACGGATAAAGACATTATGGTCATGTATGATGCGGCTAAGCATGACCCGGCTGAATATGCGCCAGTCAATATCTCCTTTGATTTTGAAATGTTGTAATTTTTTGCCGTCTTCTCCAGATTTTACAACATTTAATGTTGTATTTTTCTCAGATATTTTTAAAATTTACAACATTGCTTCATTTTTAAAAAAAAAGCAAGTTTCCACTATATCTTGCGAAGGATTATCAGATTGCAGCGGAAGCAATCTGCGTGCCGTGCCGCCGATGGCTCACACTTCCTGTATGCGCTTTTCGCAGCTTTGATCTTTGAGCCTCGAGCTTCGAGTCCCGAGCTTTGAACTCTGAGCTTTGCACCTTGATAAGACAAAGCCTTAAGGGAATCATCTCCCCTAAGGCTTCAATCAGGTTTCCGATAAAACTAACCGCGGCAAAATCCACCGCAGTGAAATCCACTGCAGCAAAATCCATCGAGGCAAAATCCGTCGCGATGAAATCAGCTCTGGCAGAAAAATCCCGCCGGAGTTACTTCATTACTCTATTACATAGTTATTTCATCATTTCAGTCATGTAAATGCCTACGGCTTTTCCCAGCTCAACTTTGACGCCGCAGCGAATGAGGCCTCTCTCTATTATTCCGAGAACAGCCACCTCGTCATTGATGTCTATGTTGCCCATGTGACCCAGTCTGAACATTTTTCCTGCATAAGCTGCCAGTCCGCCTGCCACTGTCATGCCCTCTTCAAACATAGTGTTTCTGAACTTAACGTCGTCCACACCCTCAGGATAAATCAAGTTGGACAGGGTAACGGCTCTGTGCTCTTTTTCAGCAAGGATGGTGAAGCCCATGCTTTCGAGAGCTTTCTGCATGGCCTCTGCGTTCTTCTTATGTCTTTCGTATCTAGCCTTGTAGCCTTCCTCTTCAATTATCCTCGTCGCTTCCTGCATGGCCCATACCAGGTTTACGGCAGGAGTTGCGAAATATTTTGACGGTTCGTCCATTATAGGGATCCATTTTTCAAAGTCCACATAATATTCAGGGATGCTGCCGAGAGCTTTTCTCCTTTCAAGGGCTTTTTTGCTGGCCCATAAGATGAACATTCCCGGGCATACGCCAAAGGCTTTCTGTGAACCGGTGAAAAGGATGTCTATCTTCATTCTGTCCACATCGGCATATTCGCCTCCGGTAGCGGCTACGCCGTCTACTATGTATACAGTCTCAGGAGACGTCTTTTCGATCATCTTTCCTATCTCCTCGATATCAGCCCTTACCCCTGTGGAAGTATCCACGTGGGAAACTGTGATAGCGGCGTATTTTTTCTCTCTGAGCTTGGCCTCGATGGTCTCTAAAGGAATCGTAGTTCCCCACTCAGCGGAAAGCACGTCTATGTCCAGACCTTTTTTCTCGCATATCTCTATGAATCTGTCGCCGAAGAAGCCGTGACTTACTATGAGAATGCTGTCGCCTCTTTTAGTCGTATTTGCTATCGCCATTTCCATGGCCAGAGTTCCTGTTCCTGCCAGAGGGAAAGTTTTTCCTGAGCAGTTGAGAAGCTTTGCCAGGTCTGCTATGAGCTTTCTGTAGTCCGCTACAAATCTCGGATCTCCGAAAGCCTGCATCTCTCTGCCCATCTGCTCCTGTATGGATTTTACCACAGGAGTCGGTCCCGGTATCATTACCATTTTTTTCGTTTCCATATCAAATCATCTCCTTAAATAGATTTATATTCTTTTGCGTGGCTGAATTGGTTTCTCATCAGCCTCATATATTATACTACCTCCTAAGGCATTTTCCAATAGGATTTTCACCCGTAAAGACTCCGTCCCTGACGATCAGCCTGCCTCCTTTAATCGTAGTTACAGGCCAGCCCTTGAGTGTTTTACCCTCAAACACGGAAAAATCAGACCGCGAATGGAGTTGAGATGCATGTACTTCTCTCTGCTTATCCATATCGACGATGACTATATCAGCGTCGCTGCCGGGAAGCAGGGTGCCTTTCTTAGGATATATGCCGAACATTTCCGCCGGCTTTCTCGTCATGTGGGTTATCAGTTTTTCCAGCGGCAATCCGCGCTTTGCCACTCCCTCGTTCAAGACGGAGGCCAGATGAGTTTCTTCCGCCGGATAACCGGGAACTGCGTCCCACATGCTGCCGTCCGATCGCTTTTCTTGACGCGTTATGGTAGTGTTGTCCGTGCCTATGGTGTCTATAACTCCGTTTTCAAGAGCTTTCCAGAGTGCGTCCACGTCTTCCTTTTCTCTGAATGGCGGTTCCATCTTGAATTCGTTTCTGCCCTTTTCGTCCTGTTTGGACAGGGAGAGATACATGCTGGTGGTCTCCACGTTTACATATTTGTTGCGTATCCTCAGAGAAGCGAGACGGCGTACTGCATCTTTCGACGTTATATGGACAAAATATACGGGCACTTCTGCTTTCTCGGCAAGATATGACATGCGTATCACCGCTTCTTCCTCAGCCATGGCAGGATGTGTGTCCGAATAAGTTTCCACTCCTGCCTGCGGGTATTTTTCCCTCATGATGCGGTCTGCCCGTCTTACGAGATAACGGTTTTCCGCATGGGCGCAGACGACACACTTTCTGCCGCTTTTCTTTATTTCGTCAAAAACATCCATGATGAAACCGTCGTCCACATCGGGAATCATGCCTGGGATGCCGTTCATATAAAGCTTGAATGACGTGACGCCAAACCGCCTGATGTACTGCTCAATTTCCCTCGCTTGTGTTTCGCTGGAAATCACCAGATGAGGTATAAAATCGACCCAACTGAAGTTCTCTATCTTTTCTGAAATTCCAGGGAAAGTCTCAAGGTGAGACGACTGTCCTCCGATGAAGCAGCCTACGGTGGTAATCCCGCCCAAAGCCGCCGATTTTGTCTCCGATTTCAAATCCTCTTCGAAAGGCACAAAAAGACCCATGTGAACGTGCGGGTCGATTATGCCCGGTATCACATATTTTCCGGCCGCATCTATCACCTCTGCGGCTTTCATATTCTGTTTCCCAATAGACGCTATTTTGCCGTCTTTTACATAAATGTCCAGTTCAAATATGCCGTTGCCCGGAATGACCACTTTTCCGCCTGAGATGACCATATCCATTATCTGACTGTCCCGGGCAGATAATGCCGGATAAACGCTCTTCGTCGCCGGCGTTACCTTTTGTTATTTCTAATAGTTGTTTTGGATTTTTACTAATACCAGCTCTTACATATAGATTAGTCTTTATTTGCCTTCTTAGTTCCCTTACACTCCAATTACAATTAATACATTCTGTTTCATAAAAGAATCGTTCAAATTCATCTTCTAATACCATAATCTCTCTAATATGAGAAAAAGATAAATTATTCAAAAGTATATCTGCATCCGTTGTAAATTGATTAGATATCTTAAAATCTTTTGAATCAGTAGATAAAGCAAAAAGGTGCGACACTGTCGCACCTTTTTGAGGATACATAAAGCAGTTGCATTGAATGTATAGGCTATTTCAACTTCCATATTTTCTTTATCAGCAATAAATTCATATTCATTTTCTACCTTTTTACCATCAATCAATAATTCAGCATTATTTTCTTTTAACATTTGCCATCCTACAAGTTTGTATTTTGTGCCGACTTCTAAACCTTCTAAAGTTACTTTATCAATGATTGTCACTTCTTTAGCTGCTTCAATTTCTTTTTTGCCATCCTTATCCGTTGCAGTTGTATGAATATTAATAATGCGATTTGTGATTAATACTGTTTGTCCATCATCTTCAATATCCTTATGTTCTGCAACTTTTATAGGTTCATCAGGATTGCTTAAATCATATAATTCTTCAAAGGTAACAAGATTTTTACCACCTAATGAAGATCCATTAAATGTATAGGTTTTTCCATCTTTCATTCGATGATTGAAATATCCATAAACATGTACAAAATCACCTTTAGCAAATGTTTTAGCAACATCTACTTTGTCACCATAAACTGCACAGTTTATATATTCCTTTCCTTTACCATAGCCTTTAGCAAGCGTAAAATTTACTACTTGTGATTCCTTACCATCTTTAAAGAAACTTGTTGATACAGGCTCCTTAATTAGATTGGCATTAATATTAATCATTTCTCTTTCCATGTTGTACCTCCTAAATTAAAAAAAAGCGATTGATGTTTAATTATCAATCGCATAATAGGTTCTAATATTTAATTTTTAAGTAGGACTTCGTATCCTATACATTTTAACCACTCCTCTTTGAATACGAAAAAAGGGCAGTTCTCATGTTTGATTACTACCCTTAAAACTATGTTTATCATATCGTTGACATCGCTATATGTGCTACCAATATAATAATTTATTTATTTGTTTTATCTTTTAAAGACTTATAAACTAAATTATTTTTACCATAAACATATTCACAAAACTCAAAGACTTGTTTTTCTGAATATTGATCTAACGATAAATTAAATAGTTCTTTTTTCACTTGGTCTTTTGAAGATGATAAATCCGAAATATTACATACAACCAACTTTAGCTCTCATATCTTCGAAAATATCTCGTTCCATAAATCATTCCTCCTAGCTTTGAGAAATTTATTGATCCGTTTTTCTTTTTTTACGATATATACCAACTAAACCAACACTAGAAGCGATGAATAGTAATGACCAAAGTGTCATGTTTGTACTATCTCCTGTTTGAGGATTTTTATCATTTACTGATGTGTCTGGTACAATAATTGGCTTATTTGAATCATTTGGTGTATTAGGTTTATTAGGTTCGCTTGGAACTACTGGTCCATCTTTGGCTTTTACTGTAACTTTGATTGTTTTAACTGTAGAAGCACCTTGGCTATCCGTCACTTTATATGTGACTTCATAAACACCGACTTTCGTATTGTCTACTTCATTTTTGATGACATTTTCAATTGTCAATGTAATATTTCCATCTTCCTTATCTGTCGCAGTTACATCCTTTAATGGATCAAATTCATCTCCAACATATATCGTTTTATCTTCTGCGTTAATAACTGGAATTTGATTGATAATACTTGCGTTTTTCTTAAATTCCCATGTTCCTGTAAACTGGATATATCCATCTTCGTTTAGATTATCTGCACTTGATAATTTATTGTTAGCATCATATCCCTTAAATAACCAAACGCCATCTGATACAATAACTTCTGTTTTATTTGGTTGAATTACACTGATTGTTACTCCCTCAAGATATTTCTTATCGTCTGTAGGAAGTAAATCAGTTACTTCTTTTGGAAGTTTTTGTTCATCTGTTCCATTGATAAACTCATAAACAACAGGATATTTTTCCTTTTGTATATAAGTCATGTAATTTAATTGATCGGTTGCTTGGCTCTTACCAATAACTAAACCTTCTCGCATATAATTACTTGGAATATATAATTGTTGATATTCAGCATTTTCAGCAGCTTTTATTCCACCAGCTTCATCATGATAATTAACTAAACGAGTTCCTTTTGTTTGTTCATCTTCTACAACGCAATCTTTACTTGTGATAGAAACACTATTTTCTTGTGTGATATTTTCTAATGGTTTTATAACATCAATTACACGATTGCTTGGAAGATATACATCGTTATTTTTATCAATTAAGGCTTTTTCACCGATATTTAATTTACTATTTTGATAAATACCATCACTACCGTTACCTGCCTTAGCTTTATTTCCACTAACTGTACCACCTAGTATCGTACATTTTGCAGTTTTATTATTCCAAGAATTAGCATCAATGTAGATACCACCACCTGCTGAAGTAGCTGTATTTTCTTTCAATTCTCCAGAATTCATCTGCATTTCTGAAGAATGTAAATATACCCCCGCACCTATTGATGCTTTGTTTTGGGAAACAACAGTATTTTTTAGAGTAATTTTTGAATTAAACACTCCATAAATAGCTCCACCTTGAGATTTCGCTTCGTTGTTAGAAATGTTTGTATTTGAAAGTATTACATCTGTAGCTTCAAAATATGCAGAAATTGCACCACCATTGATTGCTTTATTTTGGGTAATATCACCTTTATTAATGGTAATAGTAATAGCAGGCTCCTTTTCATGTTGTGCATAAAAAGCAGGATAAGTTGCAATAGCACCACCTAATCCCTTATCTCCGTTAGAGCCACGATAAGTCGCTTCATTTCCTGAGATTGTACCACCATTCATTGTAAAACTTGCTTTTCCTGCAATTTCACGAGAGTAATCTCCTCCTACAGCCGACCAATCTTGGAAATTGGCAACATAAATTCCACCACCATAATGACCTTCATAACTATCTTTACTATTTGCAGAATTGTTTATAATCTTTCCATCATTCATAATCATTGATGAAGCTATTAAACACACACCACCACCTCGAACGGCATGATTATTTTTGATTAATCCACCATTCATTGTAAATGTACCATGATTTTCTAAATGTATCGCACCACCGAATTGAGCAGTCTTATCTAAAATACCATTATTTCGAATAATAGCTCCGTCTTCCATTGTGATTGTATCATAACTAAAACCACTAACAGCTCCACCCATGCCTCTATTGTTGCAATTGTTTTCCAAGATAGCACCAGATTGCAAAATTAAATTTGAACCATCTGCTTCATTTCCTGCTAGTTTACCTAACTTAACAATTGAATGAATATCTACGGATTCATCGCTATAATGTGTTCCATCTATTACAATATTTTGCAGAGTTAAAGTAGCCTTTGGATTGACTACTATCATATCTCCACCTGCGTTTCTTTGCAATTTAGAATTTGGAAATTCTGACAAAGTCCATGTTTCATCATTAGTGACTTCTACATAACTATCAAGTAAAATAATATCTCCATCTTGAATTAACGATTTCGCTTTTGCAAATGTTTTAACACTTGATTCTTCTGTAAGTCCATCATTTTGATCATTTCCATCATGACTATTTAAATGTATATGCTTTACATTTTTAGGACTTACTTCATTAGAATTTTTACTGTCTGTTTTTTGCTTTGGATCTTCATTATTTTCATTAGAAGTAATATTGCCTTTTTCTTCTAATCTAGACACCTCAACAGGAATTGTTTCTTCCTTTGGCGTTCCTTCTAGCGAATAATTCACCTTGAAATCATAGTTTCCATTTTCAGTTACTACATAAGTAACGCTCGATAAATCCTCTACTTTTTCAGTACCATCTGGTAATGTTACTTTCTCTAACTGAATAGTTTCTGTCTCCGTAAATTCTAAAGAAATCGTCGCTTCTGTTTTATCTTCATTTACTTCTTGTAAGACTTCATATTGAGGCGAAGAAGTTTGAAATGAAGAAGCGTCTGTTTCTTCTGCAAATACAGTCTGTGGTATCAATCCTAATACCATAACTAACGTAAGAAACCATGTAGTCACTCTCTTTGTTAGGTTCATTCTTATTCCCTCCTTCTATCTATCTTTTGAACCGAATGTATGTTAAGAGATACATGAAATGGTAAGAAAAGCAGACTTTTGTTACCAGTAGTGATAAAATCTAAAGATGAGATAATATGAAATGTTTTTGCATTTTACCTCTTAAAATATAAAGAAAAACAGATGTTTTATACTAATTCCATTTATAAACACTTCTTATCTTAATGGAATAAAAAGTCTACTTTCTGTGACAATAAAAGTCTACTTTTTATTGCACGAAAGCCTAGTAGTTTCAGCATTTTTTTCATATCTCTTTATCCAATTAGAAAAAGTATTATGATTTGTATTTAACATCTTTGCTGCCTTGCGTTTACTAATTTTATTTACTTTCCATAATTTATAGATTTCTTCAAATTCTTTTGGAATAGGTATAGGCGGTCTTCCAAATTTGATTCCTTTTTCTTTAGCAATCCGTATACCTTCTGCTTGTCGCTGTTTAGTATTTTCTCTTTCTACCTGTGCTACATAAGAGAGTATCTGTAAAACTAAATCTGCAATAAATTTCCCTGTAATCCCATTTACTTGATTTCTAGTATCTAAAAGCGGAAAATCTAATACGATAATGTCAATGTTAATCTTTTTTGTGAGATAACGCCACTGTTCTTGTATCTCATCATAATCTCGCCCCAAACGGTCAATTGATTTAATATAAAGTTCATCACCTGGTTGTAATTGTTTTAATAATAATTGATATTGTTCACGATAAAAATTTTTACCAGATTGCTTATCTATGAACATATTCTGTTCTAAAATACCTATACTTTCCATTGCCTCTACTTGTCTTGCAATATTTTGATCTTTACTTGAAACACGAATATAAGCATATTTTTTCATTATAATTCCTCCTAAAAGTTTAGTTATAAAAGAAATTATAAATTTTATGGATTATAAAACTTCAAACAGCCAAATTATGAAAGCATAAAAATCCTTATTACATACTTTTATTACAGCCTAGTAACAATACTATTCTTATTTAGCTTTGCTTTACCTTTTCAGCTTATATAATCTTCGATATTAAAAGCATTTTCCCTGTGTGAATATCAAGTCCAGGTCTTTTTCGTTCATCAGACCTCTCAGCAGATTCCAGCGACGCTCAAGTTCGTTGTCTGAAATCGGTCTTCTGATTCTCTCGTTATAAATCATTCCTGTTCTCCTTTCCGTTAAATACATCAAGTGCGCAGAATCGCAGCCGGTGCATTGTGCAGTTTTTCAGCTTTTCTATCTCCTATGAGATAGCTGTCTGAAATATATCCACATTCAATCTCCGCGCCTTTGAGACGTACATTGGCGCACATCATCATATCTTTTTCTATCGTCATAGTTTCTCCCGGCTGTATGCTCGGCCTTTCCACATGGTCATAGCCCTGCGAATATGAGAACAGTCCCGCTTCTTTTTCACATCCCAGCTGCTGCAGATATTCGTTATATTCTTCAAATATCTTTTCCGGCCTAGCGTCTTTTTTCAGCATGGAAACCAGCTTTTCCTCAGCTTTAACGGCCAGCTCAAAGTCACGCTTCATCTTTTCCGACGGCTCGCATCCCACGGAGTACAGTCTTCCTACAGTCGTAAACATGCCTCCCGGTCCTGCTGTCGAAAGCTTGACGAAGAGCATGTCGCCTTTTTTCAGCGCCCTGTTCTGGAAATATGACGGCATAAGCTGCATTTTTTCGCCCTGCGGACATGAACCTAAAGTCACGATCATCTCTTCTCCGCCGTGATCTGTCAATATCTGCATCAGCTTTGAACGTAATTCATACTCTCTCACTCCCGGCTGGGCATATACTTGAACATAAGAAAGCGCTTTATCCTGAATATCAGCTGCCTTTCTGATGAATGACTGTTCATCTTCACTCTTTACGGCGCGCAGTCTATCGAACATGTCTGAAACATCCACAAGCTCTATTTCAGGAGCGTTTTCTCTTATATATTTGTAATAATTCCAGTAGAACATCTCCATTCCGGCTATGCCGACTTTTTTCGCTTCATTGTCATGTATCCATTTGAGAGCCATTCTGCCCTCCCAGGTGTGGGTGAAGTTGAACGGTGAGAAATATGGCTGGGCGGCATAGGGCTGTCCTATTCTTAAGAGGTGTGACGGCGGATACAGGTCAAGAGGAGGCCCTGAACAGGCTATATAGCGTACCGCGCCTTCTGCAGGCAGGATAGAGGACTGGGGATAATTGTTTTCCGCAGTTGTATCCGTCAGCCATCTGTTGCATCCGCCTAAATACTGGGTTATATTCTGTGCTATCACACAGTCGATTCCCTCTGCTTTCATGGCCTGCTGCAGAGCTGCCGTCCTGCGCTCGAGCTCGCGGATGGGTATGGGCGATTTGAGTCTTTCGTTCAATGTCTCTGTCATGCTTTTTCTCCTTTCAAAATCATCTCAGACGGCATCGGCGCTGAAACTGCCGCAAACACAAGCGGTCTGTCTCCCGTGGCTCTGACGCCGTGGATTTCTTTTTTCTCGGCCGGAATGACCATCCCCTCATGAATATGGACGTTTTTTCCTCCGCCGATATAGTAATCTCCCTCGCCCGACAGTATTATCCATACGTCGTCGGTTTCGGGATGATAGTGGGCCGGCACCTGGTCTCCTACAGGCACATACCATACTACGCCGTTTGTACGTTCGTTCTGATAGAGCAGATATTTTGTCGCTTTTGCAGGAAGCTCTTTCAGCACGTCCCTGATATCGAAAAATCTGTTTTCTATTGCAGTCCACCTCCATTTCTGACGGCGATTCTGTGTTACCAGCCGGCGCGCCTCGCGTTCTGTCTTAAATCGCCGCTCATTTTAGTACAGTTTAAATGATGGAATTTTATAATTCTGTAAATTGCTTTACTTTTGTCCGATGTTTTTAAATACGTCTCATAAAAGAAGCTCTCATCGGTCACCGGCACAGGCATTATGACAGGGCAAGCGAAAAGCGTATCCAAAGTCGAGCAAACGGTATCCTTTTTCCTAAAAAACTCAATTTGGGTCGATTTAGTTTGCCAATTTCCGCAAAAAGTCATCCTTTTGCAAAGGTTTTCCCAATATCAAAAACGTTTTCTGCCTCCTGCATCGCAGTCCCGCTCTTCCTCGCATCACCATCCTCGCACGGCCAAGCTCAGACTCTCTTAAACCCTTGCGCCGCACCATCACCACACGACAGTTCCGCATGCACACCCACACTTTACCTTGTCTTAAACTATTTCCCGGGGTATAATTAGGGATATATAATTATGATATAATTAGAATGACAATTATCTGAAGACTACATCAGGAGGATAGAAAATTGTTCGAAAAGTACGTGGAGCAAGCGCTAAACATTTTCAGCTACGTAGACAGCATCGCACTTACAGATGATAAAGGTATAATAAAATATTTCCATACTAACCGCTCAGATATAAACATGCTCGACAAATCACAAATATTGGGCACATATATACTGGACATGTACCAAAATCTTACCAGAGAAAACAGTACTGTCCTAAAAGTCCTCAGCACGGGCGTTCCCATACTCAATCAAAAGCAGGAGCTGGTCAATACAAGCGGTCTAAAGATAAACGCCATAACCAGCACGCTTCCCATAGAAGAAAACGGAAAAATCGTAGGCACAATAGACGTGTCCAGCTACGCTGTAGAGCCCCTCACCCTTTCTGAACGGATACCGCGCAGTCCGAAGACTTTCTATCAGCTTTCGGACATAGTTTCCATCGACAGCCGCATGAACGAGCTTAAAGAAAATATAAAAAAAATATCTCAGACTTCCTCCGCCGTGATGATACACGGGGAGACAGGCACTGGAAAAGAGCTTTTCGCACAGTCCATACATACCTGCGGTAACAGGCGGAAAGGCAGGTTTATATCCCAGAACTGCGCCGCCATACCCTCGACTCTGATGGAAAGCATCCTCTTCGGAACTAAAAAAGGCGCTTTTACAGGAGCAGAAGACAGTCCCGGACTGTTTGAGCTCGCCGACGGCGGAACGCTTTTCCTCGACGAAATAAACTCTATGGAATCCTCCATCCAGCCCAAGCTGCTCAAAGCAGTTGAAGAAAAGAAAATCACCAGAATAGGCGGCAGTCAGCCCATATGTGTAGACGTCAAGATAATTTCTGCCGTCAACGACAGTCAGGACGGCGCAGCAGGCTCCCCAAACATACGAAAAGACCTGCTCTATCGCCTGAACACCGTCTGTCTGAATATTCCGCCTCTCAGGGAGCGAATCGTTGACATAGGCCCTCTGGCTAAATTCTTTATAAACGAGTTCAACTATCACATGAACAAGAATATACTTGATCTCACCGATGAGGTATACGCCATATTTTCCGACTATCACTGGCCGGGAAATGTGCGCGAATTGAAAAACATAATCGAAGGAGCTTTCAACCTCAGTTCCGGCCGTTTCATAGAGAAAAAAGACCTGCCGGAATATCTGACGAAAAAAGAGTATGCGCCGGATTCCAACTACATGAAAACTTGCAAAGTAGGTCTCAAAGGCGCTATGGAGCAGATAGAAAAAGAAATCATTTTGGAAACGCTCAAGGACAGCAGCTGCAGAGCTGAAGCCGCCCGCAAGCTGAAATTGTCAAAGCAGTCGTTTCAATACAAGCTGGAAAAATATCAGCTGGAAGACTTCTTCAAAAGGGGCTGAAAGCAGGCCAGGCAGGGGCTGAAAGCAAGCCAGGCAGAGGCTGAAAGCAAATCAATCGAATACTAAAATTAAATCGAATGGAGGTTAAAATTTTTTGCCCGGTCAAAATTTTTTGACCTCTTTTTTCGTACATTTTTAACTAGAACGCGCATATTTGCACGCCTTCCCTTTCCCGGAAAAGCTGGCACAAACTTTGCTGTTGTATATGACAGACATGAGAATGCTGCCCGGTTCAAAACGAGGCAGACATCAAAAATGCCAGCGCAAAGGCGCAAAGTTCTAAGGAGGAATAGTTATGAAAATCGGAATGCCAAAGGAAATCAAAGAAAATGAATTTCGTGTCGCCATAGTGCCGCACAACGTAAGCAAACTGACGTCGTCAGGTCATCAGGTATATGTGGAGACAGAGGCCGGCCTCGCGTCAGGATTCACAGACGAACAATACGTCAAAGCCGGCGCTGAGATACTTCCTGACGCCGCTTCAGTATACAAAGCAGGAGACATGATAGTCAAAGTAAAGGAATTTCTGCCGCCTGAGTTCGGCTTCCTTGAAGAAAGACATATCCTCTGCACCTACATACATTCAGCCAACAGGCTGCCTCAGACAAAGGCTATACTGGACTCCAAGGCCGTGGCTTTCGCCTACGAGGATGTAAAAGATGAAAAGGGCGGCTTTCCTCTCCTCGAGCCTATGAGCGGACTGGCCGGAGAGACGGGGCTTCTCACCGGACTCTTCTATTCTTTCACCACCCACGGCGGCAGCGGCAAGATGATATGCGGAAATCCCGGCATAAAGCCTATGAAGATAGTCATCTTCGGCGCAGGTCATGTAGGCGTAGGTGCCGCGCGTCTGGCAGCCAAACTCAATGCCGACGTAGTGCTCATGGACGTTAACATCGACAGATTAAACATGATTTCCAGCCAGATCATACCTGGAATAAAGACTGTATTTTCCACCCACGACAATATAATCAATGAGATCAAAGACGCCGATATCGTCTTCAACTGCGTCAAGTGGTTCCCGGGACTTACCCTGATAAGCAAAGATATGCTGAAAGGAATGACTCCTGGTTCGCTGATCGTGGACATAGACGCAGAGCCGGGCGGAGCGATAGAGACATGCCGCTACACCACCCATGAGGATCCTGTATACGAAGTGGACGGAATAAGACATATATGCATACCTAATCTTCCGAGCTCCGTTGCAAACACAGCTTCTCAGGCTCTTTCAAACGCGACTATTCCATATATCCAGGAAATCGCCGACAAGGGCTGGAAGCAGGCGGCCATGGATAACGGCAGACTCATCCACGGCCTCGACTTCGTAAAAGGATACCTTACTTTCAAGGACACCGCGGAGGCTTTCGGCATCGAGCTGACATCAAAAGATAAGATATTTGAAATGTTCTAAATATCTTTTAGAAAGGAGAACCAAATGGAATACGGTATTTTATCGTTGGTTCCCGTGTGCATAGCTCTAGTACTGGCTTTTGTGACCAAGGACGCTCTGGTTTCCATACTGCTTGGAGTGCTGGCAGGCGTCGTAATTTCCGGACAGAACATAGTTACAGGTTTTACGGGAATACTGCAGTCCGCGCTGGGAAACGCGGATTTCATCTGGATTTTGGCCATCGAGGTATTCGTAGGCATAGTAGTCGCTTTCTTCCAGAAAGCAGGCGCCCTTGAAGCCTTCGCCTCAATGGTATCGAAGCACAATCTCAAGAGAAGAGGCGCGACAGTTCTGGCATCGCTGCTGGGAATATTCATATTTTTCTCTGACTACTTTTCCTCGCTGTATGTAGGAAACATCATGAGGCCGGTCACCGACAAGGCAAAGGTTTCAAGAGAAATGCTGGCTTATATATGCGACTCGACGTCGGCTCCTATGACCTCGCTGCTGCCATTCACCTCGACGGCGATGTATACGGCCGGCCTTCTGGTTGGCATAGGCGCTATAGCTGATTCCGACATAGGCGTCGATGTGGTGTTTAAAGCGTTTCCTTTCAACTTTTACTGCTGGATAACCATAATCATGGTGCTTCTCATCTCGGCCGGCATCATCCCGCAGTTCGGGCCTATGAGAACAGCAGAAAAGAGAGCTCAGCAGGAGGGCAAGGTTCTGGCTGACAATGCCGTTCCTCTGCTCAGCTCTGAACTTGACTCTATAAAACTGAAAGAAGGCCGCAAATCAAACTTAGTCGCCGACTTCTTCATGCCGGCAGTAATCATCGTTGGAATATCTATCGGTACTTATGTGATTCTCGGTTCCACGTTATGCCTTGAGGCACTCGTCGTAGCAGCGACCTATCAAGTCATTTCCATGCTGGTAAGGCGCATGGCAACTCTCAAGGAGATCGTCGATACTGCAGTCGCCGGTATCAAATCAGTAATGTCCGCCATATTGATCCTGGCCATGGCATATTGCCTCAACGCAATCACGAAGCAGATAGGTACGGCGGAGTTCATCGTAGGAATAACTAAAGAATGGATGACAGCGGCTCTCCTGCTGGTGATTTCTTTCCTCGTATGTTCCCTGATCTCTTTCCTGACAGGAACGTCGTGGGGAACCATAGCAATCATGATCCCTATCATCATACCTCTGGCATTCTCAGTCAGCGGCGGTGAACTGAACACTTTGGTATATGCTGCCGTTTCAACGGTTTTAGGCGGCGCGACTTTCGGAGATCACTGCTCGCCTATATCGGACACCACCATTCTGTCCTCGCTGGCAGCAGGCTCAGACCATATCGCCCATGTAAAGACTCAGATACCTTATGCTCTGACAGGAGCAGCTGTCGCTTCGGTGGGATATCTCATCATAGGTCTGACGATATAAGGAGAGAGCTGAACCCGCGCTTTCGCGTTCAAATTTTTCACTCTTGAGCCTTTCAGGCTTCCGCGCTTACCGCGCGTCATAACATGCTTCTCCCCCTGTCATGCGGCAAAATGATTGTCATGCCTTGTGGGAGAAGCTTTTTCTTGCTTTTTCTTCCATTCCATAATACAATATATGTTAATAAAATGTTAAGGAGAATTTTTATGGATTACATCGGAGGAATCATCAGCAGCATAAGCGGTTATATGTACGGCTATATCCTTATAGCCCTTCTCATCGCCGCAGGCTTGTATTTTTCATTCAGGACGAAATTCGTTCAGCTCAGGCTCTTCAGGGAGTCCATCCGAGTCATAGCTGAGCCGAAAAAGGACAGGGATTCCATATCCTCTTTCCAGGCTCTCATGGTTTCCACGGCTTCCAGAGTAGGTACGGGAAACATCGTGGGAGTTACAGGTGCTATCATAGCCGGCGGCCCCGGCGCAGTGTTCTGGATGTGGCTCATCGCGCTGCTGGGCGGTGCGTCGGCTTTCGTGGAATCCACACTGGCTCAGATATATAAAAAGAAGAACAAAGAAGAGGGCTTTTACGGAGGACCAGCTTATTACATCAAACAGGCGCTCAAAACCCCTGCCCTCGGCGGAGTTTTCGCGGTATTTCTCATCCTCACTTACATGGGAGGCTTCAACGCTCTCGCGTCGTTCAACCTGACTGACTTCGTCAAGGTTTACGTTCCTGCTGAAAACGCCACTCTCATCATCGGCGCCGTGGTCGCAGTTCTGGCCGGCATCGTGATATTCGGCGGAGGGAAGAGGATTTCCAAGGCTACGCAGGTCATGGTTCCTATCATGGCTATTTGCTATATCTCTGTCGCTCTCATAGTGATGATCCTCAATATTTCAGCCCTTCCGGGAGTCATAGCCAGCATCTTCTCCCAGGCTCTTGATTTCAGCGCCATCGCCGGAGGAGCTTTGGGAGCCACCATAATGCAGGGCGTCAAGAGAGGCCTTTATTCCAACGAGGCAGGTATCGGTTCCGCGCCTAACGCGGCAGCGGCAGCCGACGTATCCCACCCTGTCAAGCAGGGGCTGGTGCAGATGCTTTCTGTATTCATAGATACGCTTCTGATCTGCAGTGCGACAGCTTTCATGATCCTCTGCAGCGGAGTCGATTCTTCGGCTTATATAGATGAAGCTGGAAACACCATGAACGGCGCCTACATCCAGGATTCGCTGGGAGCCAACTTCGGAGCGTTCGGCGGTTACTTCATCACAGCGGCCATGGCGATATTCGCTTTCACCACTCTGGTTGGCAACTACTTCTACGCAGAAATGAACATAAGCTATATCTACAAAAATGCTCTCAATAACAAGGCTTTTATGACAGGCTACAGGCTGCTGGCTGTAGTTATAATATTCATCGGCGCTCAGGTAAGCGCAGGTCTTGCCTGGGATACGGCGGACGTGCTGATGGGCTGCATGGCTCTGATAAACGTTCCTGTCTGCATAATTCTCGGCAACACGGCTTTCAAGGCGCTCAAGGATTACACAGGCAAGAAGAAAGCAGGAAAAGAAATTAGTTTCAAGGCTGCCGACATCGGTCTTGAAAACACTGAGTGCTGGAAATAGGAAGCAGCACGAGAGTACTTGAAAATGTCCAAAATCCACAATCCAAAAGCTGTCCGGTCAATTTGCCGGGCAGCTTTTTTATTCATCTGACGCGCGCTTGACGTAACATTCCCTGTCTTTCTTTCATATAATATCAAGAGCTTTTTCTCTCTGGAGGTTTGACTTGGGATATTACGAAAAGCGCATAGATAAAGCCTTTAAAGACGCTAAGGTCATCAAGGCTTCCGAACACGGCAGAATAGTATTTTTCAGCGACTGCCACAGAGGCTGCGGCACCTGGAACGACAGCTTTCTAAACAACAAGATACTGTATCAGGCCGCCCTCAACTATTACTGGCAGCAGGATTTTACGTACATTGAAGTCGGCGATGGAGACGAACTCTGGGAAAACCGCCGGTTTGGCTTGATAAGGGAAATCCACAGCGACGTCTTTGCCCAGCTGGGCAATTTCAGCCACAGCGGCCGGCTGTACATGATATGGGGAAATCACGATAAAGTCAAATCCAAGAAGAATTTCCCGGCCGGGAGAGGCGGCTTTTCACCTCCGTATTACCAATCTGCCGTAATAGAAATGCCTCATGAATCTCAAAACCTGTATGTACTGCACGGCCACCAGGCGGACATACTTAACGACCGGCTCTGGCCACTGGCCCGCTGGATGGTCCGCTATCTCTGGAAGCCTCTGGAGCTGGCAGGCTTCAAGGATCCCACCAGTGCCGCCCGCAATTACAAAAAAGGTAAAAAAGTAGAGAAAAGGCTGGCTGTGTGGGCCGCGAAAAGAGACCGAAACATTATCGCCGGCCACACCCACAGGCCGGTCCTGCCGCCGGAACAGGCGGCAGGGTATTTTAATACCGGCTCCTGCGTGCACCCAAACGGAATAACATGTATGGAGCTGGTTTCAGGTCAGCTTTCGCT
>OLRF01001639.1_pt1 | contig 22569 bp, 28 predicted proteins | sample 1672061 | NCBI WGS metagenome assembly OLRF01 (sample SAMEA3136641, study PRJEB25190) | human gut metagenome | reverse complement strand
TCTTCAAAGTGGTCGTAGGCAAATGGCAGTCCTGTTTCTTCCATCATCTTAACCAGATCATCCATTCCGGATCCCCCTCTCGATTTCTTCCTCAAGCTGCCGGATTCCATTCTCCTCTGCAGGTGCAATATGCGGTCTTGCTGCTACCCGGCCGCCTCCCCTTTTTGCATGTCCATGCTCCAGGAGATGAGCGATCTGGTATCGGTTTTTGGAATGTACCGTTACCTGCAGGGACTTACTGTCTTCCCCGGTCTTTTTGACCGCCCAGCTTTTTCCATAAGTTCCGGTCTTTTTCGGTGCTGTGTCTGCGATCTCCTCCCGGACTGTTTTTCCGGCATTCCTGACCGCCTTCTTCATCACTTCCGTAGTCAGACTGGAATAATCGTCCAGCTCCTTCATGACTTCCGATGCAAGGGCATCTGCTTTGATTTTCTTTGCCATCTTCAATTCACCTCACCGTTTGACCCGTTCCGCACGGATCCTGACGGATTTGTTTTTATACTGCACGTTATCAATAAACGTAATATTATAAAGATCCCCACGAAACCTGATGCGGTAATGCTCGCTGTCCAGGGCTGCCACCTCACTGCAGTACCGGATAATAAAGTCCAGTTCAGACTGGGCATTCAACTGCTTTGCTGCCCAGTATTCTTTTCCTGACAGGTTATTGGCATAAGCAGCACAGGAATACACATCTTCCCAGACTGCCGCATGGTTTCCGATCTTATCTGTTTTCACGGAACTTTTCTGGATCGTGATCCGGTCACGCATCAGTTCGATCATTAAAATTTCTCCTTCCGTATGCCAAAGAGCAGATATTTCACGGTCTCCGTCATGGTCTTATGGTCAGCTTCCTCTCTGTGCTCATAAAGATAAGCGATCACATACAGCTCCGCTGTCCGCACAACTGCTTCATGCTTCTTAAGTACCGCCGGAGTCCGTCTTGTTACATTTTTAATCAGGGCATTTGCAGTTTCCATCAGACCGAGGATAAAACTATCCTCGTCTGACGAATCCACCCTCAGATACCCTTTGGCTTCCTCAAGCGTTACAAACATTCAGTCCACCTACTTTCCGGCAGCTTTCACATCGAGTGTTTTCACTGCTTCAGACAGGATCAGCTTGCCGTCAACACGCTCGGAAGCGAGAAATCCAACCTGTCCCGTTGTAGCATAAAGCTCATTCAGTCTCTTGAAACTTCTGCCCTGGCGTTCTGCGATCCAGTAATAACTGTAATCACCGAATGCCATCACACGTTTTCCTGCTGCAAGCTCCGGCACATAAATGGATGTACGGTAAGGACGGTTCAAGATTCTGTCCGGCTCTCCTTCCCTTACAGAGGGCTGCCAGATATAATTTCCATTTCCATCCTTCAGTTTTCTGATCGCCTTAACGGTCGAATCATTCAGAAGCCATACCGCTTTGTTACGGTATGGAGCACGAAGGGAATAGTAAAGATCCATGACATCATCAAACGTAATGGTGGTATTTGCAGCTGTCACTCCTGTTTCAGCACCGCCTGTTGCGTTGAAAATACCTGTAGGTTTTCCTGCTCCGTCACCGATGAAAAATGCTTCTTCTTCCTTTGCACCGATTCTTCTTCCAAACTCCCTGGAAATATACTGTTCGATATTAAACACGCTGTCATTTAAAAGCTCATCTGAAACTTTGATCATGGTTGCCAGCTTATGAGCACCAATGGTTGTCTGCCCAAAACTGTCATTGGATTCTGTAAACTGACCTCCTTCATCGATCCATGCTGCCTCACCCTTTGATGTGACGATTGGAATCTTACGGTCACCGCTCGATGTCTTGATAACAGTAGCCAGATTACGGAAGAATACTTCATCATTCAGGGCTTCCACCAGTGTTCTTTCATACTCATCCGGCACAAGATATCCACCCTCGGAATCCGTACCAATAGAAAGAGCGTTCTGTACTTCGTATGACATTTTGTTTCTCATACCATTCCAGAACGCTCTTCTGTATTCATCGGTTGCCCTTCCTGTTTTTACCTCCCCGCCAGTTCCGGCATGCGGCTGGTTTGTGATCGGGGTGCTTGTTGCCTTTGCAAGCTCTGCATCAATGGCAGCCTGTCTTTCCAGTCTCTCGATCTCTTTTCCAAGATTTACGACATCCGCTTCCATCTTGTCATAGGTGGCTGCATCTTCTGCAGATACAAAACCTTCCTGTGTTCTCTTGGCATCGAGGAATGCCTTTGCAGCTTCCCATGCCTTCGCTCTCTTTTCTCTTAATTCTAAAATCTTACTCATAGTTCATATCCTCCTTAATGTGCTAAGAGACTCAGTCTCTTCTCCAACTGGTTGACCGGTATCATGGCATCCTTATCGGACACCTTGGAAAGGAACGACTCATTCATCGCCTTGGTGGAAAACATCATGGAATCCTGCTGGAACGAGAGCTTCTTTTTCCCGTTTTTGTCCTTATCGCCCTCTCCGTCCCCTTTCTCTCCATTGCTTCCTTTCTCCGGCTTTTCTTCCGGCTCATCCGGCTTTTTCTTTTTCTCATCCTCATCGGAATCAAAAAGGATCTTATCCGCAAAGCCAAGCTCCACCGCCTTCTTTGCATTGAACCAGGTCTCGTCATCCATCATGTGTGAGAGCCTTGCACGGGTAAGCCCCGTCTTGAATTCATAGGCATTCAGGATAGATTCCTTGACCTCATTCAGCATGGCGATTGCTTTCTGCATATCCTTCGCCTCACCCATTGCCATCGTTGCAGGATTATGGATCATCATCATAGCCACCGGGGATACACAGACCGTATCTCCTGCCATAGCGATCACGGATGCTGCTGAAGCTGCAATACCATCAATCTTGACCGTCACACTTCCCTTATAATCACGGAGCATGTTATAGATCTGGGCTGCTGCAAACACATCACCGCCCGGTGAATTGATCCACACCGTGATATTTCCATTTCCGGCATTCAGTTCATTTTTGAAAAGCTGCGGGGTGACTTCGTCCCCGTACCATGTTTCATCCGAGATCATGCCATTTAAAAAGAGCGTCCTTTCCATGTCAGGCACGCTCTCATCTTCATTCCTTATCCAGTTCCAAAACTTCCGCTTCATCGTTTACCTCTCTTTCTGCTGTTTTCCTGTGCAGGGAGTTTTTTCTCTTCCTGTGTCTGTCCGGTATCCTTCTCAGCAAATGCACCCGCATCTGCAAGTTTTGTCATAGCACCGTTAATAAGATACAGGCTTCCTCCTTCTTCATCTGGGATTGGATTCATATTCTCCATCTCACGGATGTCATTGGCAGAAAACCATCCGTTCTGCCTTCCAACCGCATAGCCGTTCATCCTTGACTGGTAATCCCCACGGAGGAGACCATCCACATTCAGCTTGATAAAATACTTTCCTTTCTCTCCCGGCAGAAGGAGTGATCTCTGTAAGGACTGCTCCCACCGGATTACCCACGGGTCAAGTGTGTATTTTACGAACTCCAAAGACTGCTGCTCAATATTGGAAAAGCTCGATTTATCAAGGTCACCTATCATATGCGGTGGTATTCTGTATAACCTTGCGATCTCATTGATCTGGAATTTCCTTGTCTCAAGAAACTGTGCTTCTTCCGGCGGGATACCTATCTGCTGGTACTTCATGCCCTCTTCAAGCACTGCGATCTTATGCGCATTATTTACACCCCGGTACACAGAATTCCAAGACTCACGCACTTTTGACGGGTCTTTCAAAACTCCCGGATGCTCCAGAACACCTCCCGGATTTGCCCCGTTTGCAAAGAAACTCGCCCCGTATTCTTCACAGGCAAGCGTCATGCCGACAGCATTCTTTGCCATCGCAATCGGGGAATATCCGATCAGCCCGTCAAATCCCAGTCCGGGTATATGAAGCACATCCTCGGCTTTCAGCCTAATATCGCCATACTCCTTGAACATGGGGTTTTCATCGCTGTTTCTGGAATACACATAATAAATGTTTCCACGGTCATCCCTCTGCACATCCATCTTGTCCGGGAGAAGCGGATACAGTCCAAGCACCCTTCCGGTCCCGTCCCTTATGATCTGGGCATACGCATTTCCCCATATTAAAAGATGACTCATCAGTGTTTCCCTGAACACAAATGAAGTCATCTCCGGGTTCGGCTCGTCATGGAGCAGATAATATAAAGGATGGTCATGCACCAGCTTCTTGCCGCCGTCATCCTGATACTCATATACATGAAGCGGTAAAGATGCTACTGCTTCCGCAAGGATTCTGACACAGGCATATACTGCCGTGGTCTGCATTGCAGTTCTTTCGTTCACAGGCTTTCCGCTTGTTGTCCTTCCGAACAGAAACGAATATCCCGCATCTGCTGCCTTGTCCACAGGTTTATCCCTCGCCTGTCCAAATCCAAATAAACTCTTAATTCCCATGTGACACCTCCTAAAAATGGGTACAAAAAAAGCACCTCCGAAGAAGTGCTTTTTTAATTGTCTCTAATATTTATTTACCCCAGGAAACTCATTCTCAATTTTAACCTAATAATACCTCAATGCCTACTGTATTAAACAGCAATCTAAAGAGCAAATCTTACTTTCACGTTTCCTATATGAATTTCTTCATATTTCTGATCTTCAATCATTTTTTCTAAATTCTTCTTAGCCTTCTTAGCCACCGCTACCGCATTTTTAGCATTCTCATGCGAAACAGTCTGCTTCGAAAAACGTATTGCATTATATGGTGATTTTTCTCCTGCTTTTTTTACAATACCGTTATTTAACAAATCTATATCTTCTGCTTCAAGAATATTTATACCTGCTTTTTTTGTTTCTCTTTGCTGAAATTTAGTATTATGCGTCTTCTCCAAGTTTCCATGTAACTTATTATCAGTAATCTTCTCATGCTTTTCATCCGCATATACTACGGATTTCTGGTATTTTTCAACAGCTTCCTGAGCAGTTTGAATCGCTTTTCTGTCACATGCTTTTTTTACTTGCATATCAACGCTTTCTTCAGAATCAGCCACTAACTTCTCTGCTACAATTAACTCCTGATCAGCAAGTTCTTTTTGTTCAATAGAATCTTCATTCTGAAAATTTAATTCGGATTTTTCTTCATTTGTTTCTGCTTGTGAAAAAAACGCAGGAACATATTCTCCAAATATTTCCATATCAGTTCCGCCTTTCTATAAACTTGGAACTAACTATAGCACATAAAATCATATTTTAAAATACTAAAATTCCTCTGTTATCATATATACTACCATCGCTACCTTCATTTCTGATTGCACGGTCAAGTGCCATAACGGTTGCAACAGCCCCATCAATCTTCTCGGTAGATTTTTCCTTATCCATTTTGATGTTTCCTGCAGGATCCTGACGAACAAACACGTTATCCATCATCCAGCGCAGCACCTTATGTCCGCCATGTGCAATTCGCTCTTCCAAGGTCAGCTTCATCAGTTCCTTGGTTGGTGGACTCATATCCTTATATCCCTGTCCGAATGGAACAACAGTAAATCCCATACCCTCAAGGTTCTGTTCCATCTGTACTGCTCCCCATCGATCAAAGGCAATTTCCTTAATATGAAATTTCGTACCAAGTTCATCAATGAACCGCTCAATAAATCCATAATGGATGACATTTCCTTCCGTAGTCTTTAAACACCCTTCGGCTGCCCAGACATCATACGGAACATGATCTCTTCGTACACGCAGCTTCATGTTATCCTCCGGTATCCAGAAATACGGAAGGATCACATACTTCTCGGTATCATTCCTTGGCGGGAACACAAGCACGAATGCCGTGATATCCGTGGAACTTGAAAGGTCGAGTCCGCCATAGCATTCCCTTCCGAGAAGCTCCTCTTCATTCACTGCAAAGGAACAGGCATCCCACTTATCCATCTGCATCCACCGGGTGCTCTGTTTCACCCACTGATTCAGACGGAGCTGCCGGAACACATTCTCCTCTGCTGCATTCTCTTTTGCACTGATATATGCATTCTGCACTTTCTCAATATCAATCGTGTATCCAAGTGACGGATTTGCCTTATACCACACATCCTCACTCGACCAGTCATCCTCATCAGAAGCCCCATAAATTACCGGATAAAAAGTCGGGTCGATTTTTCTTCCTTCAATAATATCCAGAGCCTTCTGATGCTGTTCAAAACACACGGAATTCCTGTCTGTCCCTGCTGTTGTGATCAGGAAGAACAATGGCTGTGTTCTGGCATCACCGGAACCTTTGGTCATGACATCGAACAGTTCCCGGTTCGGCTGTGCATGCAGCTCGTCAAAGATGACCGCATGGACATTCAGACCGTGCTTGGTGTATGCCTCTGCCGACAGCACCTGATAGAAGCTGTTGGTCGGTTTATATACAAGCCTTTTTACGGACATGACAGGCTTGATCCTTTTCTTCAGTGCCGGACACTGGTCTACCATATCCACCGCAACATCAAATACGATGGAAGCCTGCTGCCTGTCGGAAGCACAGCCGTAAACCTCTGCTCCCCACTCACCGTCACCGCATGTCATATACAGTGCAATGGCAGCCGCCAGCTCCGATTTTCCGTTTTTCTTCGGTATCTCACAATAACAGGTATTATACTGCCTGTATCCGTTTTCCTTTACCGTCCCATAAAGGGTACGGATGATCTCATCCTGCCAGGGGAGAAGTTCAAACGGAACTCCCCTCCACCTTCCTTTGGTGTGTTTCAGGCAGTTTATAAAATTGACCGCATGGTCTGCTTTTGCCTCATCAAACATTATCCTGCACCGCCTTTCACAAGCAGAAGCTCCATTTCATCATTCTGCTTATCTTCCCCGCTGTCTGTGGAGATACGGCTTCTTGCAGACGGAGTCAGTCCGAACTGCTCACAGAACTTATTCATGATCTTCAGATATGTCTGTGCGATGGATACCTGCGGTACCTGCTGCCAGTATCCGCTCGGGGTCTTTACGATGGTCCCGTGCTGCGTAATGAACTCCTCTGCCTCTTTCCATCTCGCATATGCCTGACAGTATCCTGCGAATGCTGCCATATCTATTTCTGTCAGGATGCCGAGATGCTCCAGCTGTTTCGCCATCCTTCTCCATTCTTTCTTTGCCTCATCCTCAAGCCATGCCGGACAGCGCGGGGCCTTTTTCTCCGGCTTTGGTTCGCCCGTATTAAGGCTTCTCTTGCCCGGATTTCCCTCAAGCACCTTTACTGCCGTTGGTTTTGGTTTTCTTCCTCTTTGTGCCACTGTCCTCACCTCCCTGTAAAAATGGCAACAAAAAAAGACTCCCGAAGAAGCCTTTTTATATAACCGCTATCTGTTTGACCTGTGTATGGTCTCTATAATTTCTTCCTGTTCTTCCCTGCTCACGCCCATGCTTGCAAGTGCCTCACGGGTTCCACAGTCTGGACAGATAAGCGTCTGGTTATCTTCCCTTGAAAGGGCAGGTGTCCGTGTGTATCCTGCCCCGCATTTCGGGCAGATCCTTATTCTTAATGTTTCAGTCTTCATATCCTGCCTCCTTCACCGCCCTGATCTGTGCCTCGGAAAGATAATGCTCATCAAATCCGAAACTGATATAACCTTCAAGGCATGTTCTTACATAGGAAAGGGAAGGAATCCCGATTTTCCGCTCTTCGTGCATGATATACACAAAGCATTTTCTTTTTCTTATTTTTCCTGTCCGTATTCCCTTGATATCCAGTTCCATATCCTTTTTGTAATAAAAAACAGGGCATCCTTCATAACGGTCAAGTGCCTCTTCATCTGCTTCGGTAACGGTCCAGACCGCAACGGGAACCTCACTGCCTTTCTTCGGCTCAATCGTAAGGTATGCCCCTGTAAGGCTTCCCTTGAAAAGCAGTTCGTAATCCTTGATGACCGCAGTCCCCATGACCTTTGCGGTCGGACAACGCATTTTCATCTGCCGTAAATTCAGGTTGCTGCCATAAGCAATGTAATATCTTTTCTCCATAATGCTCCATCCTTTCTGAAGGGAACACCCTTCTACCACCTTAAGACCGCACATGGCGGTCAATGCTCCAAGGTGGCAGGAGGCTGTTCTCTTCAAGCAGCTCTTCCGCTTCTGAAAGCAGTGTCTCCTGCAAGTCTCTTTGTAAGGATGTCCCTTGCGGTCTTGAATTCATCCCCGATGAATCCGAGGCGTAAAAGCCAAGTCCTCATTGCATATTTCGGATTTTCTGTCTGCTGCGGTTTCGGGCTTGCCGTCCTTACTTCCTTTGCCATCTGGCTTAAGGCAAGGCAGAGCTGGATGTAGCTTTTCAGCTGTCCCGCATGCAGTCCGTTCAGCTTTCCGTCAGCCGGGGCATCAAATTGGAAAAGCCTGAACTCGACCGTTCCTTTCGTAAAAGTCGCATGGTAATTGAGCATGTGGTATCGGCTGTCATTATAATGCTGATTTCTTCCGTAACTTGCCCCGTTTGCTGTGTACCAGATGTCTGCCAGTGCTGCCATCGTCTTCGGTTTCTTTTTGTTGAGTTCCTTAAGGAATCTTGGGTCTACCGTTTTGCAGTATCGGCTCATCCGCCAGCTGTCAAGGTTTAAAGCATCCGCCAGAAGATTCTCATGCCCTGCCATGATATTTGCAAGGTTTCTTAAAGTCTGCGGTGTATGTCCGTTTGCCCCGATGTGGATGTGGACTCCGCATCCCCTTGTCGCATCGCTCTTGGCTCCTGCGTGTCTGAGTTTTCTTACCAGCTCCTGAAGGATTTCAATGTCGCTGTAATGAAGGATCGGTGTGACCATCTCACATTTTTCTTCATCAGGCCCCACAATGCTTGTATCTCTCTGAAATTTCCATTCCCTGCCGTCCGCATCCCATGCTGACCAGGTGCTGTATCCGTTTCTGGATGCCGTGTATTCAAATCTTTCTGTTCCAAAGAAGCTGGCTGCGATTTTCGCTGCCTTCTCCCTTTTTATGTGGTTCATTTCAACCTCGACCCCGATGGTCTGCTTCTTCATTTCCTCGATCTGTCTTGCTGTCCTTTCGTTCATGGTATGTACCTCCGTTTGTTTTCTTCCCTTTCGGTAGGTACATATTCGCGCTAAAACACACATATATCCAGTTATATCGCACCCATAAACTGCACAAAGATCTGTTCCGAAACCTGTGTAAATTATTACAGGTCTTTTTTCATCGGGCGTATCATTTCTAAATATTTCCAGGCTTCATTTTCATCCATCTGTCCAAGTTTTTCGTACAGCATCCATTCTTCATCGTTCTGTGGTGCTAGCAACGGATATGGATATCTTCCTAATAAATATTCCAAAGAGATCTGAAATTTATTAGCGATATTGACTGCTTCTGCAACGCTCATCTTAACTTCACCTTTCAGAAGATTCTTTGCTCTCTGTCTTTTTAAGCCACATCGTTCTGCCAGTTCAGGAATTCCTATCTCATGAATTTTTACGATCTCCTGTAGCCTTTCTGCGATTACTTTTTCAATGCCGTCTTTCTGCACCTCACGAATCTCTGTCTGCGAAAGCGGTTCTATATCCTGTAACTCTTCCTCTGTCATTCCAAAAGCTTCTGCGATACACATCCGCTCCGAATGGCTGGGTTTCCCCCTGCCGCCAAGCAGCCGTTCCACCCGCTCTTCCTTTATTCCGCACTTTTTCGAAAATTCCGTTATATCCATCTGATACATTTTCATCAATGCCATCAGCTTTCCTCTGACTTCTTTCACTTCATTCTCCCTTTTAAAATTCTTCATCCGTACAGAAGGTCATCCCCATCTGCAGTTTTATGTAGATATTTGTATATCGTTCCCTTTCGCTGCCATCAGATCCCATCATGGCTCGAAGGAAGAACTGCTCCGCAGCTTCCTTTGATTCCCATGACTTTTCTTTTCCATAGCAGACCGTCACAATCTTATCCATCAGCCGTTTACCTTTCTCCATTCATCCACTCCATAGATCATTGCAAGAGAACCATGCCCATCCCAGGATGTATGAAGCTGTCCTGCATCATCCACGAAATCCACAATTCCGAGGGTTCCTGATGGGATCTTTCGGTATGGGTCATCAAGGCGGATAAGCTCCACTCTGGTTCCCGAAGGATATTCTTTTCTCAGTCTTTCCAGTGTCTGCCTGTTTACTCCGAACATACCGTTGTCCCCCTTTCTGCTCTGCGGTTTGCTTTCCACTTCTCTGCATCTGCCGGGGTTCGAAATGCCGTATGGCCTTTCAGGTGCTTTAAGAAAAAGTTCCGAACCTCTTTCCCTTCCTTGCCGCTAAAGCCGAGATTTACAAGCCATGCTCTCATATAGTATTTTTCGTTCTGCTCGACTGTAGCTTTGGGATTTACCCGTTTTTGTTCGGATGCTTTTTTTACCATCGCTGCGGCAAGTTCCATGCAGGGCAGATATCTTTCACTGTCCAACGGATACCGGAATCCTGCAAAAATAATATCTTCTTCCAGAAAAGCCACCCCATCGCATCCACCATGTTCAATAATGTAATCCACAACCGCTTTTGTATTCTCAAAGTTTTGTATGTTCAGCGCTTCTGTCAGGCTGTCCGAAATGGAAAATCCATTCTCGCCAATGGATCTGTTGATCAGGTACTGCTTGGAATGAAGCATGTTCATTAGATTGATAATTCCCTGCGGAGTCATATCTCCGATTGGAATCCGTATTGTCAGTCTGACTGGTTCATCCTGTGCTGTTTCATCCGTGCTCTCAGGAATTTCTTCCGTAATTGTTACATCGTTCTGGAAAAGCACCCTTCTCACCTCATCTTCCATGCTGTCATCTTCAAAAATGACCTTTGATTCCCTGTCCACCGTAATGCTTCCGATCTGGTATGCAAAACTCGGTGGTCCAAGGTAAACTGCCCTTTCCCCGAAATGCTCGGATAAGGTTTTTACCAATGATTTTCTGTTCTCAGCGTTTGTAATAATTTCCATTCTGCTGTGCTCCTTTCCTTTTGGTAGTACCATATATCACTCTGAATGCCCGTATAGTCAAGCTAATAATGGTACTATCCAAAAAGAAAATGGATCATCAGTTTCTGGATTCCGGCAGCGACATTGCAATCGCATAAGCCACAGTTGCCGTGACTGCATTTCCTGCCTGTTTATATAATTGGGCATCGGAATTGACAGCCGATGCACGGTCAAACAGTTCATCTGAAAATCCCTGTAAGCGGAAGCACTCCCTCGGTGTCAGCCTTCGGATGCGTCCGCCCCTCATGAGCGTTCCCATCTGCCCGGAGCAGTCCAGAGTCTGGGAGCATCCTTTCCCGACCCTTCCCCGTCTGGTCACGCTGTCAGGATAAGCAAGATTGATGCCGTCACCTTCATGTGCAACATCGTATCCTGCCTTGGTTGCATTTCTGACCTTTACGGAATCCGCCTTCTCACAGACATACACACCATGTCTGTCCTGTGAGGTCAGCGTGAACATCGGTTCTCCGTCCTCTTTCATCCTTCTGCCGTTCTGTCTTTTCTCCATCCGTTCCGGGGTAAGCACAGGGTGGACTTCCAGCACGGCTGAGTTCATTGCCGAATGGTTGGTCATCCCGGCTGTGTATCTGGCAGTCAGGCATCTTGCCGTATCCGTGATTTTCGGATCATGGTTGCTCTGATCGATGAAGTAAAGCCCGGTCTTGGCCCCGACACCGCCCGCATTCCCCACAAGGGTTGCAGAGATGCCGTCCGTCCCATAAACACGGTAGCCCTGCATACCTCCTATAAGCTGGTTAAGAGCTGCTGCGTTTTCTCCTGTGAGAGGTAATATTTCTCGTCTACCTCTGCTTCTAAGATTTGCGATAATGAACACACGCTCACGGTTCTGCGGGACTCCGAAGTTTTTGGAGTTAAGCACCTGCCACCGACAGTCATACCCTGCTTCGTCCATTTCAGACAGAACTGAGGCAAAGTCGAATCCTGCATTAATCGATAACAGGTTCTTAACGTTCTCAACAAGTAGGTATGTGGGTTTAGCATTTTCCTCTTTGCCTTTGAGGAGGTCAATAATGTTGTAATATATTCCACTTCTTTTTCCGACCAGTCCCCGCTGTTTTCCGGCAACAGAGATGTCCTGACATGGGAATCCGAAGCACCAGATGTCTGCATAGGGGACATCTCTGGGTTTGAGTTTTGTGACATCATGAGCTTTCCACTCTCCTTCCGTATCATACATTGCCTCATATGAGGCTCTTGCAAATTTATCATATTCACAGTACCCGATGCATTTATGGCCGGCAGTTTCAAGACCGAGCCTGAAGCCGCCGATGCCGGAACATAAATCAAGGAAGGTCATCTGTTTCATTATACAGCCCTCCCCTGCATAATTGCTGATATGAAATTTTCATATCGTCACGGATGACAAATACATCCGCATCCGAACCGCACTGTTCAATATAGCGGTTTACGATCACATCCACAAACTTTTCATCCAGTTCGATGCCGTAGCAGATACGGTGTGTCTGTTCACAGGCGATCAGCGTAGAGCCGGAACCAAGGAACGGATCAAGCACGATGCAGTTGCTCATGCATGAGTTCTGGATCGGGTATGCCATAAGTGCCACAGGCTTCATGGTCGGATGGTCCTTGCTTGCCTTCGGACGGTCATATTCCCAGATGGTGGTCTGCTTCCTGTCGGAATACCACTGGTGCTTCCCGCCTTTCTTCCATCCGAACAGACACGGCTCATGCTGCCACTGGTACGGGCTTCTTCCAAGGACCAGTGCGTTCTTCTTCCAGATGCAGCACCCGGAAAGATAGAATCCTGCATTCTTGAATGCCTTTCTGAAATTCAGCCCCTCCGTATCCGCATGGAATACATAAATGGAAGCATCCTGTTCCATTGACTGCTCCATATTTACAAATGCAGCAAACAGGAACTTATAGAAATCCTCATCCGGCATGTTGTCGTTTTTGATCTTGCCGGCCGTCTCCTCAACATTTACATTGTATGGCGGATCCGTCAGGACAAGATTTGCTTTTTGCCCATCCATCAACTTATCGTAAGTCTCCGGCAGAATGGAATCACCGCAGATGACACGGTGCTTTCCAAGCAGCCATACATCACCTGTCTTTGCCACGGTCGGTTTTGCAAGCTCCGCTTCTACATCAAAGTCATCCTCCGTAATCTTCTTATCATGCACAGAATTAAAAAGCTGTTCGATCTCCGGCGGTTCAAAACCCGTGATGCCGACATCAAAATCCGAATCCTCAAGGTCTTTGATAAGATCAGCCAGGAGTTCCTTGTTCCATTCGCCCGTAATTTTATTGAGTGCTACATTGAGTGCCTTCTCCTTGGTCTTGTCGATATCGACCACGATACATTCCACTTCCGTGTATCCGAGGTCTGCAAGGACCGTGGCTCTCTGGTGTCCTCCGATAATGGTCATGTCTGAGTTGATGATGATCGGCTCGACATAACCGAACTCTTTAATGGAGTTCTTGATTTTTTCATATTCCTTATCGCCCGGTTTTAACTTCTTCCTCGGATTATAGGAAGCCGGGATAAGGTCTGCTATTTTATAACTCTGAAACTGCATCTTCCATATCCTCCTCTGCTAAAAATCTGTGCCGGAAATAACATTCACGACCGCAATATTTTCTGTTCTTGTTTCCATAGGAAATGAAAGACTTCCCGCACTGCTCACATACAAGCGTGTAGGAAGCCTTTTCACTTTTCTGTACTGCTTCGGGATGTGCTTTCCACCATTCCCTCCTGCATTTTTCACAGCAGAACCTTCTCGGTCTGCCAGTCTTGGGCTGCGTGATCGGATTACCGCAGAAGTGGCACACCTCCTTACCGTCCACCATGAGTTTCATATTTTTTGAAACTACAGTGGCGTATCCGGCAAGGTTGTGTCTCTTGCAGTAATTCCTTACGATGTCACGGGACAGTCCGATTGCCATTCCGATTGCTTTATAACCCATCCCCTTCATCCGCATCTCGTTGATCTGTTTTGCCTGTGCGTCCGTCATCCTTTCTCATCTCCTTCCGGCACACGAAAAAAGGCTGGAAAACAATGCTTTTTACACTGTTTTCCAGCCTTAATTATTGCGTTTTTCCTGATTTTCCGGCAAAAGAAAATACCCCTTTTTGCCGTGTTTTAAGTACATTCTGCGAAAATTACTATGTCCTTTTTATATCCCCCCTGTTTAATTCTGCGAAAATTCACGCAAAGGGGGCCATCGGTCTTCAGCGATTCAGACTGTAGAGATTCAGATACCCCCTCTGTCTGCCTTCAGAACCGATACTCCGGATTGTTATCTTCGTTCCATGTCTTTTTATCATGACAGGGCTTGCACAGACTCTGCCAGTTCTTCTCGTCCCAGAACAGGACGGGATCACCTCGGTGCGGTCTGATATGATCGACCACGGTTGCTGTCACTGCATGACCTTCCTTTAAGCACTGAACACACAAAGGATGTGCCTTCAGGTATCTTGCCCTTGCCTTCTGCCACTGCCTGTTGTAACCACGCTTGCTGCTGCTCGCCCTGTCACCACGGTGCAGTGCTTCATGCTCCTCACAGTACAGTCCGTCTGTCAGCTTCGGACATCCGGGGTGTCTGCACGGCTTCTTTGGTTTCATCGGCATCTGCCATTCCTCCCTTCTATGTACACGGGCGGTGTGAAAGGATTGGAAAGACACCGCCTTACGGCAACATAAAAAGGAGCGTTTCCGCTCCCTTTCTTTTTTGCCATCTTAATCATAGCAGATACAAATTAAAAAGTCAGTAAACCATTAGTGCACCTTTAGTAAACCTCTAGTGCACCTATTCCTTTAATCACTCGGCAGATGCCAGCCATTCTCGCTCTTTACAGGAAATCCATACTCTTTTCCTGCCCACTCCCGCTTACCAATTGCATTATCAATTACTGGAAGTAGATCCCACAAATGACCTCTGGTTTCCATACTAAGTTTTGGATTCAGATATGCCTTCTGAACTGAATCTCTTACATCCTTAAGCTCTTCTAAGTCAGCTTTTTCATACCATTTAGCTGATAGCGGTTTGCCTTTTTCGATTTCATCTTTTAAAGTCAGCCATACATTTGTAATACTATCCTTATTCTTCAGTCCAAGTATCACTGCAATAACTGCTGCAACACTCACCCCCGCTAAAGCAAGCTGGTCTTTATGTTCTTTAACCCACTTAACAAATCCCTTCTTATCATTCTCTATCTCTTCTGGATTCTTCTGTTGTACTTCTTCCATCACCAACACCCCCTGCTATTCTTCTATGTCAACACAATTGCCGTTCTTATCTATTGTTCAAAAAACTGATTTCCAGATAATCTGGACCAAGATAATGATTTCGCAGCCTTGGCCTGTTTGGCATACTTGGCACATTTAGCTGGCTTCGCATATTTAGCTCCTTTGACTGGCTTTACACATTTAACTGGTTTTACTGGTCCAGAGCCAGTTGCATTTTCCGTAAAGAAAACGCAGCAGCCATTTAAATCCCTAATCCAACCATCTTCAAACCAGCCAAATTGATGACCATTAAATCCGTAAACGGCATCATCATATAAATATGCTACTGGTCTTCCATTAAAAAGATAAATATGAATTCCATCATCATGTAAATACGCTGTTGCTTTTCCATGTGAATCATAAAAAGTCATAACCATCCTCCTTTTCGAATTCAAATCTGATTAGTTTCAATGTGCTTTTATGTGCTTTTATATATTTATATTACCATAACGTAAACAAAAAAGACAGCCGTCTGACTGCCTTAATTGTACTCTGCATATGCACCTATCTGTATCTGAAGTGCCACTGTAATCTGCTCCATGACCATGTCATCCAGCACTTCCCCGATTCTTTCTCCGAGCCTTGTTTTATCAAGGGTTTCCACCTGTTCCGCCAGTGCCATGCTCGGTTTATTCAGACCGCTGCTTTTCTTCAGCGGAATCTGCACATGGGTCGGAAGATACTTCTTTTTCCACACCCTTGCCGACAGCGGAATGACCGTAACCACAGGCGAATGCTTATTTGCCTTATTATTGCTTATCACCAGTGCCGGACGGATACCGCCCTGTTCGCTTCCTGCCTTCTCTCCGAAGTCCACATAATAAATATCTCCACGCTTGCACATAAAAACCTCCTATCCGAGGACAAAGGCTTCCACCTGTCTGTCCCTCAGTTCATACTGTTTATCAAGTTCCTTCAATGCTGCTTTTCTGTATTTTGCTATCATCGTATGGCTCACATGGTATCTTTCCATCATGATATCCCATGTCATGTCCTCATCCAGAAGATCCGTGATAATGCTTCTATGTCTTTCATCCAGTCCGTTCACTGCATGCTCGAAAAAATCCAGTTCTTTCTTCAGGAACATATATCTGTGGAAAAGAAAACCGTACCACTCGTCATTCTCCCTTTCCATTGCAGCCTTATACTTGACTGCTATGTTTGCCGTTTTATCGGAAAGAGTGCTCGTCTGCACCCTTTCCCCTTCCTGATGGGAGTAAAGCATGGAATCGATCATGTCCTGTTCGCTCACTCCCTGAAACTGACGGAGCTGGAACTCAGTCACGGTCAGTTCCTTTTTCATATTCTTATATTCCTTCATCATTACTTCTGCCGTCATCCGTCATACCTCCAATCCTTGCCTTTACTGCTTCTATCATTGCATTCTGTGTATTATCCTTTTTTTCGATTGCCCGGAGGATATCTTCATCGACCGTGCCTTCTGTCACCAGATGCTCTATGATGACCGTGTGTTTCTGTCCCTGTCTGTAAAGTCTGGCATTTAACTGCTGATACAGTTCAAGGGACCATGTAAGTGAAAACCATACGATGGTCGAACCGCCTTCCTGAAGATTCAGTCCGTGTCCTGCCGATGCCGGATGGATCAGCGCCACCGGGATTTTTCCTTCATTCCAGTCCTCGATATCCTTCTTGGTATTGATATCCCTTGCCGGAAACCGTTTCAATATCTGCTCCCTGTCATGCTTGAACCAGTATGCAACCAGAAGCGGCTTTCCGTTTGCCGATTCGATCAGGTCTTCCAGAGCATCCAGTTTTCTGTCATGGATATTATGGACATTGCCGGATTCATCATAGACTGCACCGTTTGCCATCTGCTGGAGCTTGTTGCTTAAGGCTGCTGCATTTACCGCATCGATGTCCTGTCCTTCCCCGTATTCGAGGATCATTTCATCTGCCATCCTGTCATAAAGCCCCTGTTCAGATTCCGACATGGATACGGTCACACGGTTGTTTATGCATTCCGGCATATCAAGATAATCCACGGCTTTCATGGAAATGCTGATATCGGAGATCAGTTCATATATTTTTTCTTCTGCTCCTTCCCTCGGCTTATACGAAAAGATGATCTCACGATTCCGCTTATCCGGAAGGAAAAACCTGTCACGGTAGCCTCCGATATATCTTCCAAGTCTCTGCCCCATATCAAGAATCCCGATCTCTGCCCATAAGTCCATGAGGTTTCCCGGTGTTCCCGTAAGCCCGACCACACGTTTTGCCATCGGTCTTACTTTTTTCAGTTCTTTGAACCGCTGTGCCTTTGGGGACTTGAAGCTTGACAGCTCATCGATTATGACCATGTCAAAATCAAAAAATATGTTTTTTGTCATCCAGGAAACATTGTCCCTTCCGATGATGGTCACATCGGCTCCTGACAGGAGTGCTTCCTTTCTCTGCCCTGCAGTTCCCATTGCCACGGCAAATGTCATGCCGTAAAGATGCTCCCACTTTTTTATCTCTGCCGGCCATGTGGTCTCTGCCACACGCTTCGGTGCGATCACCAGGATCCGCCTTACTTCAAAATAGTCAAACAGCAGAAGCCACAGTGCCGTAAGCGTGATGACCGTTTTGCCAAGTCCCATGTCAAGGATCAGGCAGCTCACGGGATGCTTGATTATAAAATCTGTCGCATACTGCTGATAATCATGTGCTTTGTATTTCATCAAGGATACCTCCGATCTGTTCAATATTATCAACTACATAAACGAGGAAACCCAACCTCTCAAGCATCCTCTTTCTCTTCAGCTGAAGCGGTCTCGGCTTCTTACCCGGTGCTTTCAGTTCCACAAATGCCATTTTTCCGTCCGGCATCAGGACGATGCGGTCAGACACTCCATTCATACCGGGTGATACGAACTTCAGCGCCATGCCTTTCCGCTTTTTAGCTTCTTCTCTCAAATGTCTCTCTACTGTACTTTCTAGCAAAACCAGATACCTCCTTTGCCGATTGCGGTTGCCATATGCCTTTAACTCCTATACGCGCATATATACATGAATTGCTCTTTTTATCTTTATTTTTTATTCTCAACTGGATTTAATGGGAAACTGGGAAACTAAGAACCGCAACCCCTTATTTTCCAAGGTGTCAGCACGGTTTCCGACTACCGTTGCCCATCTGCATCTGGGAAACCTCGGAAACCGCCTAACGGGTTTCCTCTGGTTTCTCATCCATCCGCACAAAAGTCTTCTGCACTCCGTAAAGGGGGACTTTGGTCTTGCCCGTGGTATTGGAATCATACTTCTTCCATCCCCCGATCTTGTTTAAAATGCCTTCGATCTCATAGGAATCTGCCTTCTTTAAATTCTGGCGCTCCTTGCCGAAGCACTCCACCCAGATCTCCATAATGCACACACGCTCACGCATAACCGTTCCTTTGACACCGACCGTCTCGAACTCGCCTCCGCCAAGGAATGCCCTTCTCTGGTAGATATCCATTGATGCCCAGTTGTCCGGCAGCAGTCTGTCAAGATAGTCCTGCACGATGCCCTCACGGTCATCCGACTCCATTGCCTCCTGCTGCATCTTATATGCTTCCTCTGCCTCCGCACCTTTTAAGAACAGCTCCTCACCTTCGTTATACAGATGGATTGCCTCTGCCCAGATCTGGTCGACACAGTCAAGCTCCCACGGATGGTGTTTTCCTGTCCCCGGCACATGCACGGGCCAGAATCTTCTGTTTCCTGTCACGTCACGTAAGAATCCGCCCTCAGAGTTGGTGCTTCCCACAATGATGCACTTTCTCGGATGCGACTCTACATTGACCCCGTATGCCTGACGGAACTTATCATCCTGACGGGTGACAAAGGACTTTACAACCTCGACTTCCGTCTTGCGGATACCGTTCATCTCGCTGATCTCAAGTATCCAGTTTCCGAGCAGCTTCTCGGCAGCAGTCTTGTCCCTCATATCCGAAATGGATAAGGAATCCGAGAACCACTGCTTTCCAAGGATGGCAAAGAAGGTGGATTTTCCCATTCCCTGCGGACCGTTCAACACGAGAATGGAGTCGAACTTTACTCCCGGCTTATAGATACGCGCTACCGCAGCCACCAGTGTCTTGCGGATGACTGCCCTTGTGTACGGTGAATCTTTCGCACCGAAATAGTCGATGAGCAGTGTATCAATACGCTCCTGTCCATCCCAGTGAAGCGTTGCGAAATAATCCTTGATCGGGTGGTAGAGCCTGTCGGATGACACCACGGCAAGCAGTGCATCCTTAAACTTGGTCGGTGACCAGATCCCGTACACCCTCTCGAAATACACCTTTGCATTCGCAAGGTCAGAATCGTTCCATCCGGGCTTTACCTGTTTCCACGGAAGCGGACCGATGACATCAATGGTATCCTTGAACTCGTTGTACACGATGTGCTTGAAATTCTCATCATTGCGGATGATCAGTGCAATGTTCTGCAGTGTATCCTTGATATTTCCCCTGCGGTCAAGTGCTAGCTTGTTCTGCCAGTCCTCATCCGTCTCTGCAGAAAATTCCTGTACCGCCAGCTCCTGTCTTTCCCTGGCAAGCGTGTTCTTCACTTCTTCATCTGCAGAAGCAAAATCCTGCATGGCTTTGAAAGACGGGAGTTTTCCAGGCTCTGTCCCTTCGGCTGCCCTTGCATCCTTGTCTCCGAATTTATGAAGCCTTACCACATCAAACGCATTCATCAGCTTTCCGCAACATGGGTCTGTGGCATGGTGGCTGTATACGAACAGGTCATCATAAACCACGACTCCGGCAGCAGAGTCCGCCGGAATATAATCGTATCTTCCGGGGATCGCCCTTGAATGCCTGTACACCTCCGGGATGAATTTGTCGATTGCCTGTGTCACTGTGTATGTGCGGTTGAAGGCCCCGATCAGTCCGTCCTTGGAAAGCGGGTCAGCCTGTTTTTTGATATCCCTCTGCACAACAGATGCCTGACGGTTGCTGACCGGCCACGCTGATACATCATGCCAGTCCTTATAACGGAACAGCACTTCATCAGGATCGACTTCGCCCCCTTCGATTTCCTGAAACACATACTCACCGTCACTGGAAGTGCTCGGCCAGTACATGAGTCTTGATGGTTCGTAGGTGGAATCATCAAAAAGTTCGATGCCGATATCCGATGCAAGCATACGGCTGACTGCCCCGTACTCATCAGGTGTCACATCCCTTGTCAGGAATATGATGATACGCAGTCTCGGCTTCTCCGGCGTATGCTTATGTGTGGAATACACCACCATCTTCATGTCAAAGAACATTTCCAGTTCATCAATGATGCCCTGTGTTCCGTAATCCATATCAAGCGTGATGGCGGATCTGGAGATTACACAGTCCTTCTTCCTTCGTCCGCCCTTCAGCTTTCCAAGGACGAATCCTCCGACATCCTTGATATTGTCCTGCTGCCCTTTCGGCATCTTCCTGTACTGCTCCATTGTTTCCGCAGTATATTTTGTCTTGGACAGACGGCTGACAAAATCTTCATATGTCATATCCGTACTGTTAAACTTTTTGTCCATTCTTGAGTTTCCGATCGATACGAACATCCTTCTTTACCTCCTTCTTTTTACGCTTTTCCTGTTTCATGACCCGTCCGATTGCAATACCTGCGGTCGGATCCGGATATCCTTCCCTGTTGCATCCTCCCATAAGCTCCTCCTAATCTTTCTTGTAAAACGGACTTTCAAATCCGGCAGCCTTAAGCGGAAGCCCCTCACACCAGTCAGGGCATACCGCCATAATCCCATTGACTTCTTCCACCGAGGATGTTCCCTCCGGCACTTCAAGCACCACTTCATCATGGATGTGGCATACGATATCAAATCCCTTCTTTTCCAGACGGAGCATTGCCTCTGCCAGTACATCCCTTGCGGTTGCCTGGACGATGTTCTCGCAGAATTTTGCACCGTAAGATTCGATCCTTGTCCACTTTCGGTTCGTGCCGATTCCTTCATAGCTGACACTTTCCGAGCCGAAGCGGTTCACGGTCATCCTTGGTCTTACATAGGACAGCACCCTTCCGGACGGCAGTGCAATCTTTAACATCCCGGACTGGTAATATACCGTCACCATTCCGACCTTTGTCATCTTCCGCTCTTTCACGGCAGCCTTTACCGCACCGTCAATTTCATACCAGTAATTTACGATGTGCGGATTTGCAGTCCGTCATGACTGTACCAGCCCTTTCAGCTCCTCTTCTTCCACAAACTTTAATGCTCCCATGCTGATGAGTGCACCTTCCGCACCGCCATACTGACAGGCAAGTGATGCCACCTTTCCCCTTGCACGGTAAGGACTTCCCTTTGTGATTTCTCCAATCGGGATATGGAACATCTTGGATGCCGTCTGCTCATAGATCTTTCCGGCACCACGGAACTCCTCCATGACCCATCCCTCCTCGGCAAGGTAGCCCATGACCCTCGCCTCGATTGCCGAAAAATCGCTGACGATGAATCTGCATCCGGGTCTTGCCACGAATGCGGTACGGATCAGCTCTGAAAGCACATCCGGCGTGGAATCATACAAAAGCTCCACCAGGTCATATCTGCCTTCCTTTACAAGGGAGCGTGCCAGTTCCAGGTCTTCCATATGGTTCTGCGGAAGGTTATGGATCTGCACGAGTCTGCCGGCCCATCTGCCCGTGCGGTTGGCCCCATAAAACTGTAATAATCCATGCACCCTTCCGTCAGGACATACCGAACGCTCCATTGCTTCGTACTTCTTTACGGATGTTTTTGACATGGCAAGTCTCAGCTTCATCATTTCTGCTACATCACCCTGTGTGTTCTCCACCAGTTCTTCCACGGCAGCCTTGGCAAGGGAATCCACCTCGATGCCCTTTTCATTCAGCCATTCCTTAAGCTGTGATACGCTGTTCGGGTTTTCCAGTCCTGATATCTCATATGCCTTCTTCGTTACCGTCTCCTTATACAGAAGGTCGCATGCCACAGCGTGTCCGATAAGCTCCTGATCCACCATGATACCCCTGTCATTGATCCTCTGGTCCATGCAGTAGAGTTCCTGCTCCCTGTCCGGTATCGGGAACTTCGTTAGTTTATTCTTGATCTGTTTTTCCACATCCACGTCACGGATGCAGTATGTCTTGAACAATTCCCACTTCTCCGGTGCATCGGACGGAAGATTCCTTGTCCTGCCCCCGTTTGCCTTGGTAGGCTTGCACGGCATACAGAAATAGCGGATGAGGTCTTTTCCCTCGGACATCTTTTTCTTATCAAGGTTCAATGCTTCGCCCACGCCTTCCAATGACAACGGAAGCGACAGCATGGATGCCTGGACAAGCGTACATCTCCATCCTTCCGGTTTTAAGGAAAGACCGAAGAATCGGTTGATACAGTTCCGCT
>OLRF01001638.1_pt1 | contig 22588 bp, 26 predicted proteins | sample 1672061 | NCBI WGS metagenome assembly OLRF01 (sample SAMEA3136641, study PRJEB25190) | human gut metagenome | reverse complement strand
TAAGAGACTTCCCAACCGCTTGATTAAGAAGTCTTTTAGAGCATACAACACCTGCCGCTAATTTGTATTTTTTATATTGGCGGACTGCAAAATGTTCCGGCTTATCCTTTTCCAATTCCTCGAACAGTTCATCCACCGGATTCTTGAACTCCTCGTCATCCTCGCGGGCTTCGCTGGCGTTGATGAACTCCAGCAGCGTGGAGAAGTTCTGCTCCTCCTCCGGGGCTTCATACCAGATGTAGCCAATCAGTGCACAGTAGAGCAGGCGTTCGGCCTTGACCCAGAAATCCTCGCCGGATTTTTCGCCATCCCCTTTTGTGTTGGCGATAATGGTATTGACCAGTTTCAGAATATCTTTCTCACTGCGGATGTAATGGAACGGATTGTACCGCATTGATTTTTTGAAATTGATGGTGTTCAGGACTTTGATTTTATACCCGGCATCCGAGAGCATCTTTCCGCACTCGACAATAATTGTGCCTTTGGGGTCCGTTACGACATAGCTGACCTTTTGGGGCATCTGCATCAGGTTCGGCTTGACGTAAAATCGTGTCTTACCACTGCCACTGCCGCCGATCACAATGACGTTTTTGTTCCGAGCATACTTCGGATGCTTTGGTCTACCACTCATCATCAGCCGTTCGGTCTGTGTGAGGATGACGTTGTTCTCGAATACCGGGTCAATAAAAGGTTCGATGTCCTTCTGGTTGCCCCACCGGGCAGAGCCGTACTCCTCGCCTTGCCGATACTTCTTCGCGTTCTTCCCTTTGAAGTAGATCACTGCTTTCAGCGCAGCTGCGCCGACCAACCCCACCATCAGGTCGAATGGGTGAAAACTGGGCAAGACACTTTTGTAGGCCAGGCCAAAGTTCATAAAAAGAACCATCAGCCTGTCCACCACAGAATCGCCATTGCAATGACGGTATAGCCATGCGGCTTTCTCCACCATGTAAAAGGCGATGATGTACGGAAAATTCAGCAGGATCAGCTTTTTCATATCAGCTGACTGCATCATCCTACTGAACTCTGCAGCCAGTTTTTTGCCCCATGCCGTGCCGCCCGTCTGGTTGGACGGTGCTTTGCGCGGCAGGCGGGCAGGTGTTTTCAGATTCTTCATCGTATCGGCTCCTGCTCCCTCTTCTTTTCTTTCTTGAGCTGACGGTGATTGGAAAGCTCCTCTTTCACCTTTTCCAGCTTCTGACGCACCGATTCACGTTTCTTCTTTTTCAGCGTTTCGCTGGTATACTCCTTAAAGGCAGCGGTCATAATATCCACGTCCTTGGCCTTGAAAAAGACCAGATATTCGCTTTTTCCCTCCTGTTCCACCTTTTTCAGACTATAATCAATGCCATATTTCCGGGCTACCCGGTCAAACGACTTGATATTATTGTCCGTGACAACGATGTTCGTGATTTGCGCGCCGCTCTTTTGCAGGCTCTTGATGCTCTGCCGACCTGTTTTCTTACATTGGCTTTTTTCTCCTTTCCCCCGCTGCTTTTTCTTATCCATCTCTGCCATCAGCTTTATGAGAGCCGCTTTCAAAATCTGTGCAGTAATTTTTCCTCCTTTGATGCACAGCGAAATGGTTTTCTCGTTGACTTCTTCCTGCACGGATGCTCACCTCCCATCTATCGCCGCTACATCAGGGGCGGACTGCCCCGGCCGCAGGCGGCGCGGTATCGCCCAGCACCGAACGGAACTTCTTGCGGCACTGGTGCAGCAGATAACCGCACTCCCATTTGTGCCGGCAGTGCTTGCAGGGATGGCCGCTGTCCGTTCCCGGACGCTGGCGCATCATGCGTTCAAACGGGTTATCGGTAAAATTCATAGGCTTAACCTCCCTGTTCAGCCAGCGGCAGCACCCCACGCCGCTTCAACGTATGATAAAGAAACTTCCGGCCTTTCTGCGTCCATGCCGTGTGCAGCTTTTCCACCTCGGAACCATCGCTGCGCTGGAGCCGGAACGTCAGGCTGGACGTATAGCCCTTACCGTGGTGTTCCGAATACAGCACCCACTGGCCGTTGGCCCGGTACTGGATACCGTGCAGATGCAGCAGCCGATTGAACACTTTAGCTCCACAGCCGTACTCTTTGGCGATCTGCGTGGTCGTAACCAGCGAATCGGAATCGCTCAGCTGCGCTTCGTATCTGTTCCGGCGCGGCGGCTTCTTATGCAGCAGGCCGAGCAGCGCATCCCAGTCAAACGGCTGCGGATGGTACACCGCGCTGACTGCCGTATGGTGCAGTTTGCAGAGCTTCTTTGCCATGTCCTGCGTGATACGGTAGTCTTTTACATACCGCTGGACCGTGCGCCCGCCCTCATCCTGCAGCCGGACACGGGGCATATACTCGTAGTCGCGGCCCTCGATGAATCCATACTGGCACATACGCGGAAACCACTTGCGGAAATCGCTGCGAATGTGCATCTGGTCATACAGATCACGCGCCCACAGCGTAGAGGGCAGCGTGTCCATACTCATGAATACGATGTTCATGGGGTTGTCCTCCTAGTTCTTATCTACTCTGCTGCCCCACCCAAATTCATGCCGAACCTGTGCGGAATAATAGCTATCCACAGTCACAGGTGCATTGTAGAGTGTTGCCAGCAGGTATTGCTTGATGTTCCGAATCTGAGTGCTGTTTTCTTTTAAGCACTCCAATATGTACTGGATATGCGAGGAATCCAGCTTCATCAGGCGGCTTTTCACCACCTCTTTCGGCTTTTCCTCCCCACAGATGCGCAGGAACTTCTTTCTGCTGGTGACGGTTTCCACCAGCAGTTCCAGAATCTCATACAGGACCGCTTTATCTGCCGGATAGCCCTGTTCCAGAATTTCCAGTTCCAGAGCCTCCTTGAAATAGCGGCGGTACTGTTCTTCTTCCTGCAATTCAGCCGGATAGATAAGATCAGTTTCACTACTATCTGTCTTATTTATCTTCTCAGTATTACTTCCGTTTGATTTTGGAACTCCCGGAAGTTCGTTTTTCAAACTGCCGGAAGTATGATTTTCATACTTCCAGTAGTTCGATTGCGAAAGCCCCGCATAAAGGTCTTTCACATACAGCAGATTGGGTTTGCCAAGTCCCTGCCTGCGCCGCTCGATAAGCCGAAACTCTTGTTCCAGTTCATCCAGCAGCTTGACCGCCTTTTGTCTGGCACAATGGATAGAGTCCATGACTTCTTCTATCGTACAGATGATATAGGCGTTGCCGTGCTTGTCCTGCCAACCGTTCTTGATAGAAAGGCTTATACGATCCAGTAGCACAGCATACAGCAGCTTGGCGTCCCCGGACATCTTCTGGAACAGATCAGCCTTGACCAATGCCTTCGGCACACGGTAAAAGCTGTATCGGTCTGCTTCCAGACCTTTGAAATACGGGTACTCCATGTAATTGATCACCCCCTGTCGGATTAGATTTGCACTATTGGAAATAACAGTACATTCCTACGGTGGAACACGTTTTCTTGCTCCACCGCAGTGTATCTGCTGTTATTTGAGCTTTGCCATTCTGCCCCAGCCCGTTCCTGCCCCATATTTCAGCGGCGTTTTCTCTGGTAAGACGCGCAGGATGCACATTCAGTGCCAGAAGTATCTCTCTGGGATGGCTTATTCAGTTGTCAAGGAGCTTTGTAAGGTACTCTTCTCTCTAACCCTTACACTAATATGAATTTGAAGGGGCCTTGGGGGATACAGTTCCCAAAGATTTTTTGAATTTTTTATCCCGCATTCATTTTTAACGGATTATCGAAGCATTCATCTTTATTCAATTTGATATTTTTCATTGAGATAAGCTGCAATGCAGCTTTCCAACGAACTACTGCCTGCAAATTCGGCCTCGATGGTATATTCACCGCACCTATTGATATAAGGAGAACCGCTTGCCACTTTTTCTGTTTGCCGGGTATTCTTGCTCATCTGCTGTTTCCTTTTCATGTAAAGTCTCCCACTGCCAATTCATAATGTGCTTCAAAATCAAATTTGCGGCGAATCCGTTCAAGCGCCTGATTGACAGACCTTGTAACCGACCCGCGTGCAATTCCCATACCATCTGCAATTTCCTGATGGGTCTTGTCAAGAACATAATTCTGGTAAATCAGGTTACGCTGCTTTTTCGTCAGAACCGCCATCATTGCATGAAGTGCTTCCTTCTCAATATATTTATCCAGAACATTGATTTCAGAGTCTGCCATCTCTCCCCAATCTTCCGCTACGGCATGATACGAAACACACACTTTGGTTTGACCTACGCCCTCGCACTTCAGCTGTGATTCCTCCACTCTCTGTTCGCCCTCAAACAGTGCGCGAATATGCCACTCGCAGTTTTCAAAGTATTCTTCCTTGATCACTTCGCCCTTTCCTTTTGATGCACCGTAGGCATAGTCCCCACGGCAGTCATGGATATGGAACACAGTATTGCGCTTTCCAGCAGAAAACCAAACATAGCCGTTGTGATAGAGTGTCAGATGACTGCCATGCTCAAATTCTTTACGCAGAAAAATCCGGCCTTCTTCCAAAAGCACCTTCGGAGAGGGTACGCGCTTGGTATGTGCAGGAGCTTTTACCATTTCCTTGACCTTTTTCAATGTAAGCATTTTGTCCACCTTTCTGCCTTCCGGCTCCGGGTGAACTGAAAAAAGCAGCAAAAATCGTCTCAGATTCACCCGTTTTTTTTGAACGGGAATCTAAGATTCCTCTTGCTGCTTTCTATTTTTTTGAAGTCCCTATACTAACATGAATCTGTAGAGCCACCTGGGAATACAGATTTTCGAGAAAATAAAAAAAAGCCGGAACAGGATGAACTACTTACAGGCGCACTACTGCGCTGCATTCGCTCATTCTGTCCCGGCCTATATCACATATTGCTACGGTATCGCTCTAAACAAACAGATATTATATTGTAGACCCAAAAGAACGTCTGGTTGAGCTGGTCGGCTAACTACGTGCCGCCTAAGATTCCACCTCTGCGCTTTCAGTGTCCGATGAAGCTCTCTGCTTCAGGCTTCTTTCCGTTGGTTCTCTGCTGTGAAAAATTCGATACTCTTCACGGGAAGGCCGTGAATGCACTCCACCAGAGATTCAGCAGAAATATAATCTTCACAGCCACCACGCTTGATCTGAAGCATATTCTTTCCATCAACGACACTGCGATTCCCAATCCGCAGCCCCTTTGGGGTGCGGATTTCATGTTCTCCGTTGCTCATCTTCTCACGGCCTCCTTTGTGTTGGTTTAAGTTTCTTTTTTCTTCTATTCAATTTCACCTTTTGAACTTCCGCTCTTTTTTCACCTTTTTCGGCTTGCATATTTACGATTTTTACGGTATAATAATCCAAAAGATGATAGAATATAGCATATATTATAAGCAAGTCGTGTCGCCGTGTCAAGAGGAAAATGTGAAAATTCGTTGCATCTTTCAGATTGAATATTTACAAATTCCTTTGTACATTGTTACAGCACGATAACTACGCCATAGAAAGGTTGCAAACATGAAATTTGGAGAGAAAGTTCGCGATCTACGAAAGAAACATTCTTTAACACAGGACGAATTGGCACAATGTCTGGGTATCAACAAAAGAACGATCATCGGATGGGAACGTGATGGCCGCTATCCTCGCAGTATTGAAATGCTTGAAAAGATGGCCGATATATTCCATGTACCTCTGACCTATTTACAGCCGGATCAGTCTTTATTTATCGAACGTGCCGCCGAAGCCTACGGAAAAAAGGGCAAAATAGAAGCCCAGCATCTCGCATTTGAGCTTACTGAGCTATTTGCCAGCGGAGAGTTGACCCCGCAGGATATGGACGGCATCATGTATGAAATGCACAAAGCCTATTTTAAGTACCGAGAACAAAAACGAGAAAAGGAACGAATAATGAACCTGTAAACCACGGTTCCATTCACTATGCCATCCCCGGAAGGAGATCACATTATGGATTCTGCGTTTATTCACCAAGCTGCCAACGAACTTGTCCAAACTGCCGGAACTCGCAACATCAAACAGATCGCGCGCAGTTGCAGTCTGGACATCAGCGAAACATCCCGCATTAAAGATATGTTGGGTTTACTTTCGCTCTATTTTGATAAGCCTTTGATTCTTATCAATCGCCAGCTGGACAAACAGACAAAGCAGATGGTGTGCGGCTATGCACTCGGACATTATCTGGAGCATCAGCTGCTTATGGACTTGCATACCCTGGACAAGTTTCTGACCATTAAGGACAAGCACATCCTTCTTTACGAGCATAACGCTTTCACATCCCACCTGATGCTGGACAGTGATGAAGTCTATCAAATGACGAAGCGCGGGTTGGACGCGGCGCAAATTTCCGTAGCCAAGCGGATTCACCTTAATCTGGTGCTGGTGAAGTTGCTGGAACTGCATCATTTGGGTTATGATCTACGGCATTACCATGAGCAGCACCATGCGTTTATCGAGCATTTCAAACTGCCAAGGTATTTTCGGTTTGATACTGCGTAAAGATTAGTTTCACTGAAAAAACCCACAGTAGGCAAGTGAGCTGTGGGCTTTTCTTTTTACTTTCGATGTCAAATCTCTATTTTAAGCTTTCAAATGTTTCCATTGACTAATCGCAGTATTTAGATTATCAACATCTTTTTGCACTTCCACATCATTCGGAATCTTTTTTATTTCTATTTGTAAAAATTCGTTAATTTTCCGTGCAAAATCAATATAATTATTTACTCTATATGGGTCAATCAATTCCGTTTCTTTAGATGAAATATACAATTCTCTGTTTCCATATATTTCCTCAAACAAATCAGCCGATTTTGTCAAGTGATGAATGATCTCATAAAAATAGAATTCTTTAACATAGGTCTTTTCTGTAAGAGTATACCTTTCCATATAGCTCTCACAAATCAAAAGCGCATCGCAAGCTATATTATCAAACTTGTCGATTTTTTCCTGTTTTGCCTCGTCAACAACATATTCTTTTCTACCAGATTCTATTTGCCTAACATAATACCATTTAGCAATCTTATTGATGATAGATGCCAAAATCATAAATAGCGCAATCAACGCAGCAATAATAAATATCTTTACTTGAATTTCTCTAGTTCTTAAATCTTCGCTAAAAAGAAAAACAATCAATATATCTACTAGGCTTGCAACAAAATACCCTTTTAATTCACCATGATTGTCTTGAATACTATTATCTATTCGTTGTAGATCTCTATTGAGATAATATCTAAATAATTCAAGATTTTTATGACCATTAGGATCAAAGTCTCCAATCATGCATTATCTCCCACCTTAACCGTAATGTTCTTTAAATCATCTGCTAATTTTACAACTTTCTTCCGTCTTCCCTCAGAGGCTTTTTTTATTGCTACAAATTGCTCGGCAATCAAAATTTCCCGATATCCTGTGCAATCACACTTTTTCAAAAAATCATTCACATTATTCTCTTGTTCACACTCACGCAATTTATCAATGACTTTTTGAATAATTTTAGCTGTCTTATAAGGTGTCTTAAACCAATATCCATTTTTGTGTTTCAATTTTTTCCTTAAAATTTTGACCATCCGATTTGAAACACCTACTGCATCAGCTATGTATTTTACTCCTTTATGATAGTCACTATTCGAGCAATCTTCGTCCCCGTAAAAGTGACCAATAAGAGCCAGAGCAACAGCATAATTATAATTGTAATATGTATTTTTCTTCCATCCGCAGCTAAAATAGTTCGGGCCAAATGCCAAATAGTCATCCACATCGAATTTATCAATTTCCCTAATGGCATCTCTTTCTATTTCAGTATATTCCTTCATTTTTATGCTATGCCTCATTTCCCATTATTTCAAAAATGACTTTCAAAATTTTATTATTCATATATCTTATATAACAGAAGTATATTACAGGTCAGCAAACAAATCTGTCTTATATAAGCCTATTTCCAACATTTTTTTGAAGCTGTCTTTTACGGATGCCACATCTTCATGATAGGTCATGCCGTACCATGTGTCGTTGCTCCGCAGCACTTTCACAGAGATCTTACCTGCGTCCAGCAGTCCCCCGATGAAAGTCGGAATCAGATATTCCGCTTTTAGCGGATTCTTCGCCACTTCTTCCTCAAAGAATTCCCTGAAACCTACCTCCAGGATTCCCAAGAAGTCAGGTGTCAGTCCCCACATATTCATGGAAACGAGAGAATCTGTGTCGATAACCACACCGTCTACTTCTGCACCATTTTCTGTTTTCACAATGTTCTTGGTTTCCACAACTTCAGTCAAATTTCCATCTTCATCCGTCTTGCAGATGCCGCGGGTCACACCGCCATTGTCGGACAGCGTATTCTTCAGCACAAAACCTGCCATACAGGACTTTCCGCCATTTACCAGATAGTCATGAACGGCTTTGAATCCCTCTTTGCCATAGTAATCATCTGCATTGATCACAATAAATGGAGTATTGATCACACTCTTTGCTGCAAGCACGGCCTGACCGGTTCCCCAGGGTTTCGTGCGACCTTCCGGTAAAGTTCCCGGAATATCGTTGATATCCTGGAAAGCGTAGTCTACAGTTACATTGTGAGAAGAGCAAATGGAGGCAATGCGATCACCGATGACCTCTTTGAACTCTTTCTCGATATCCTTGCGGATGATAAATACTACATGATTGAAACCCGCTTCAATCGCATCATGGATTGAGTAGTCCATAATGATATGGTTGGAAGCATCCACAGGTTCCAACTGTTTAATCCCTGTTCCAAATCGACTGCCAATTCCGGCTGCCATGATAAGTAATGTTGTATTCACTTTCATTCTCCCATATAATTGTTACTTCAGCTTTTCAAGTCTATGCCGTATGTTATCAAGCACATTTATTGCAATGCTATCTTTTAGCAACAGCAAAGCAGCCGCATACGCTATGCAAAACACTCCAAATTCCACTGCAATTTTCACAATCGCCACATCAGGTGAAATCACTTGATTTAGAAGGCCTAACGCTGCTATGGCAGCAAAACATCCAATTGCAATTTTTCCAAAATCCTTTTTTCTTAAAAGTGGCAAATAAAAATCTCTTGCATAATAAATCTGTATTATGGCAACAGTAATTTCTGCAATCACGGTTCCTAGCGCAGCACCACTAGCACCCATTTGCGGAATCAGAACACTATTCGCTACTAGGTTAACAAATGCACCTGCAATCGTAGAATACATTGTATACCGTTCACGTCCCATAGGTGCTAGTATTTGCGTACATGCAACATTAGCGAACGATATTGGTAAGATTGCTAAGGTAACAATTTGCATACAAGCCACGGATGGCAAGTATTGCTCTCCCCCCAAAAACAAAACAGCTTCTCGTGAAATAATGTTAAAAAATAGTACTGCAGGAATCGTTGTTAGTGCCGTAAAGTGCATAGATTTCCCCAGCAATTTCTTTAGCTTATGGCTTTCTCCCGTTGAATAGTAGAAAGAAAGTCTTGGAAGAAGAACCGTTCCAAGTGCAGTCAATGCCGCCACCAGAACATCCTTTATCTTCGTTGCAAGGTTATAATAACCAACTTCTACATCGCCTTTTATAAAGCCCAGCATTACAGTGTCCATATTTGTATAGATTGAAATTGCCAGTGATAATGCAAAAAACGTAAAAATCGGTTTCATATGCTGTCGGAGATTCAATCGTTCAATTTTATCTTTTGATATAAACTTTTGGGAATAAATCAGATTGACAATATACGAACCATATACACCAAAAATGTTGATTCCACAATATAACAAATAATCTTCCGATTTTTTCACCAGAGCAAAAAGCAACAGCAACGAAATAAATTTAAACAGAAGATTTCTTACCGTAATATACTGATACTGCTCAATTGCCTGATAAAACCATTCCATGCCAATAAGCGTCAGTAAAATCCGTGCCGAGGAAATCATAAGCAGTGTAGACTGTTCGTGAAACTTTGGCACAATGAAAATCGAAACGGCAAGCGTAATATAAGCTATTGCAGCAAAAATCGCGTTGATTGTAACCAACTCTGTTACAGTTTGCTTTAGTTTTTGAGGCGATTCACGTACTCTTGCACAGGCCCGGATACCGTATGTGGGGATTCCCAATTGGGAAAAGAGGGAAAAGTAGCTAATAACACTTGTTGCAAATGATATCTTTCCATTATTTTCAACACCCAAAACTCTTGCAACGTATGGGAGTGTAATCAATGGGAATATAAATGCCGATGCTTTAAGAATAACATTCATCAGCAAATTGAATCTAATGCTTTTTGTTTCCATATTTCAGTTATATTTTGATATTCTCCTTTTTTCTTTTAGGGTATAAATCACAATCAGCAATCTATACATCTTTAATTTCAAAAGGCAGCCTGTTACCTTTATCTTTAATGGCGCTTCAGACTGCCATATTCTGATGTTATCATTCTTTAACATTTCATGCATTCGTTGCAAATCACTCAGTGCGCTCTCATGCACAATCCCATTTCTTACACAATTACTGATGGAAACTGAATACATCGACAGTCTATTTGCCTCATAGCGATTTCTATTCGCATCATATAGCTTCAATCTCTTTAACAGCGAGACCACCTTTTTGTGGAATATTATGCTTTTATCCACACTATTTTTATCATATGTATTCATTGTTGAAGTACTACTTCGGATATAGTCATACAGACTATCCCCCTCAACAAAAATATTTTTTGATTTGTGATACAATTCCAATGTGAAAATAAAGTCTTCTGCCATTGTGATTTCTTTATCAAACAGAATATTGTTGTCTTTCAACACGTCTGTACGCGTAAATGTACGCCATACCAACCCTCTAATGGCATTTTCATTTTTTAATTGATAAATCATTCGTGGAATCAGGACATTATCGATATCATCTTTTTCAATCACTTGGTTTTCCCAAGGTAGCACAACTTTAACATGTTTTTCTCCCGCGAATACATCATCATAATTGCTGATGACCGTGTCCACTTTATATTCACAGATATCTTCAACAAATTTTGAAACGAAATCTGAATGTGGTTTGTCATCAATATCCCAAAAAGTAATGTATTCTCCTTTAGCCTCATGAATACCAGCATTTCGCGCTACAGAAACTCCACTTTTTTGAAGTGAAATCAATTTTACTCTCGGATCACTATTTTTACGAAGAATCGCTACTGTGTCATCATCTGATCCGTCATCCACAAAAATCACTTCTATGTTTTTATAGATTTGTTCTTTTACACAATTTAAACAATTTTCGATATACTTCTCAGCATTATGAAACGGAATTACAATGCTAACCAATCCTCTGTTTACGCTGCTCATTTCAGTTTTCCTTTCTTATTTTGAAAATCGAATTTCAGCTAAAACAATCGATGGAATGTACAATAGAGCTGACAGCAACATATTGGGCGTGTACTTCCATATGGATTGTTTGGTTGAAATACATACGCCATTTAAATTTAAGATTGCTTTAACCTTCTGTTTTAACGCAAAATCCCCAGCATACTTATTGCTGTAATGATAGCGATCATTTAGAAGCCGTATCGTTCCTTTCGGATTTTTCTTCCACAACTGAAAAATATGTGCCGTCAATCCATCACTTTGATATTCTGATATGTAAAATGCCTGATTTCTCGTGCAAAACTTTCCAAATTTGTCTAATTGTATGTACAGAATCTCTTCGCTTAGAAATCTTTCATCTTGATACTGTGGAATTTCAATCAGCTTTAAGTACTTACTTTTAAATAAGATTGCCGTTTCTACCATTCCGTAAATATTGCTTGCATCCATTATTGATATTTGCATTGATTCCCGTGGAAAAGAGGATGCTCTTAACGATTTTGATTTCCGGGGGTAGATATATCCTATACAATCTGAAGGTACACTTTTCATATCTGTCAGCATCTCTTGGACCGCAGAAGATGCAAGGTAATCATCGCTATCAACACAAATGATCCAATCTGTGGCGCATTGCTCAAAAGCCCTTTTCATGGCGATATGTTTGCCCTGATTCGTTTGATAGATATACTTAATTTCAAATTCGCTGCTCTTTTTCCATTCTGATATCATTTTCCCTGTTTCATCAGTGGAGCCATCATCCACAATTATCCAGATGAAATTTTTGTCCGTCTGACCGACTAGGGAATCATACAGTTTCCTTAATTTCGCACACCGATTATATGTTGGCGTAAAGATAGTCAGCTCTTTCATTTTATTTGATTCCTCGTTCTATCTCCAAAAATACTGATTCCTATAAGAAGAAGTGATGTATTGACAGCTATACTTGGGAAGAAGCTCTCTGTCATGGCGTATAAAAAAAAGAAAAACATGAATGTGCATTCATCATACATTCCATTTTTCAAGCACTGTCTGTATGTTTTCATAATATAATAACTGAACCAGACAAACGCCAATATTCCCCCTTGATACAGCAATGCAATATATCCATTGTCAATATTAACAAACGAATTGAACTGTGTTGTGCCTATCAATGGCGGTAATCCATGTCTAATCAATTCCGAAATGTACTGTATTCTTCCAGTTAATAGCACATCAATTTTTGTCATTATCGATACTTTTCCATATGCTATTCCCATTCCAATCGTAAGGATAAAGAAACCAAGGTAGCTATACTTACATACTTGTACCATTTTCTTTTTTATTTTTTCATTTCTGCACAGCATCTGGATCAGTATACAAATCCATGCAATCAAAAGTCCAGTTCTTGAGTAAGTAAGAGTATATACCAAATAACTCAGCAGCCCAAAAGCCAGATACTGCCAAATATGCATCTTTTTATTATACAGATATAAAGCAAGCACTATAATTACTGTTAGCGAAGCCTGTGCCATATTGGGATGACTATATCCAAGTGCATATCTCTCGATAATCGAACCTCCGCGCCAGAAAGGGATCATTTTATTTTCAACTATTCCCAATTCCGAACCGATAGTCAAGCACAAAAAAGCAAATACCCTTGTCCAAAGAGAAATCTTAACTATATGTCTGACTTCCACACCTTTTAAGCCACAGATTGCTACAGCCGTAAAAAGAATCGTTGTTGTATGTCCGACCACAAAATCTAATATACCAATCAAAAAAATAGACAGCACAGCCATTAGTTCTTTTGTGGTATATCGTTCGCGCGCCATCTTTGTAACAATTGCTATACAGCCTATCACAAATGCTAGAACATACCCTTTATTATTGCTTTCCGCTCCAAATCCTTTGAATAACGTAATGAGAAATACATATATATCAAACAGCTTGATTTTTGTTTTCATTCTTCTCTCCGTAGGATAGATCTCTTTACAAATATTTTCACCGGAATTAGATAGTACTTTATTTTACGTACCAATGCATTTCCAGTATACCAACTTGCCGCATAATGATGAATTGAATATGTGTTTTCAGTAATCGTAAGTTTATTTGTTCCCATTTTAAGCGGGCAAAAATAATCCGTCGGATAAACAGTTACATCTTGTATTTTTTGTATTATGTTCTCACCTCTTAGGCCTTGATCCTTCAACAATTTTGTCGTTACTCTAACACAAATTGGAGGTTTAAATGTTCCGTCTTCTTGGACAAAATTCTGTTCTTCATAGGGCCTCATATTTTCACGCAAAAATGGATGCTTGGGTTCCGCGCCAAATCCAAGACCTGTGGCAACCGTCCCAACCTGTTCCATTCCCATATAGCAACTGTTTTGCAGCAAATCATCCAGACTATGTATCAGTTCAACGTCTGCATCAAGATAAATACCACCGTGTTCGTATATAATATCTAATCTGGCGTAATCTGTAAGGAAGGCCCATTTTTTATTCTGATAAGCCAGTTCTACATAAGCGTTTTTATGTACGTCATAGTTAGACTCATCCCAACGAATCAAGTCATAATCCGGGCAATATTTCTTCCAGCTTTCTATGTATCGTTTTACGTCTTCTGGTAACGGGTTTCCACCAAACCAGCAGTAATGGATTTTCTTAGGAATCATTTCTTTTCCTCCATCATTTTCTCTACCAACTTTTCGAGTTCTTCATTAAACTTTGCATTATTGCTATTCATGCCATGACCCATTCCTGCTACAATCTGGTCGTAGTTCGTTATAATGTCTCCTAGCGTTTCAATATCTTCTACATCAATGATTGTGCCCATGCGCTTTGAAACATTTCGTGCAAATTCCACCTGATGGTCATTCACGTGTTCATTGAACTGGTGTTGGCGCGGCACAACAATTGGTGTCTTACCAATCTGCAACGGCATAATAAAACTTGCCGGGCCACCGTGGGTAATCACAATCCGGGCATCAGCCACATTTTTAATCATCTGCTGATACGGAATCAATTTGCTCCACCGACAGTATTTCGGCTCGTATGTACTAAATCCAGTTTGGATAATAACCTCATCTTTGATAATGCCATCGCGTTTCAGCTCATCTACTTTTTGAATCAGTCGATTAAATGGCTGTTCGTGTGTTCCTACCGTCACAAAAATCATTACTTCCTACCCCTACTTAGAAAATGCTGCCAAGGTTAACCGCTTTCGGATAAACCTTTTTCTGCTCTTCCCACTGCACAACAAACTTGTCCACAATGGGATAAACCATCTTACCCGTCATTGTCGGTTTATCAATTCGGTCAAAGACTTCAATATAGACCAGTTTTGCCCCCATCATTTTTCCGATATAGAAGAACGGAACTGCAACCGCCGCACCGCAGGAAATAATCAAATCAGGCTTTTCCTTATGCAGCACATCCCACGCAATTTTTGTATTTTTGATGAGCGCCTTAATACTCCGGTTTGTCGGGAAGTAACAAGGGTATACCTTTTCTCCCTCTAAAAGGCTTCTTGCATCTTCCTTATCGAATGTCACCCAAAAACGATTTTTATCCTTCCAGAAAGGCTTTAGCATATAAAGGTGAGTCAAATGGCCGCCAGATGAGCCAACAAGACAAACCTTCATATTTTTCTCTGTCACATTTTTTGTTTTCATTTTATTTCTCCCCGGTATGTTGTTCTTCCTTGCACGACAACAAGCCTGTATATAGATTGCCGCAGCAATCTATACGCAGGCTCGCCTTCGTACCTCCTTATTCTGTTTTCTGCTCTATCAGCTTTCGCTGTGGGTGGGTTAAGTATAGAGCGCAACCAGAAGCCATTAGCACCTGAAATCACGCTGGCTGTAACGCACCATGACAGGCAGAAACAGGTTGAGGTGAAAAGGTCAAGCCGCGTAAACCCGCATGAAATCAGGATTTTTTCTGGTTGTCCATATTATTTCACACTCCCCTTTAGCTGTAACAACATCCAATTCTCATACATTTGATTTTGGGGTTATTCCAACCAATACAAATAGCGGATAGGCTCGTGCACCTGTCCGCTGGCTGTCACCCCACCCTCATGGTTGAGATTTCTTCCTGTGCGGCATTTCTGCCACACAGAAAGATCAGTCGTTCATTCTTCGGGTAAGAAAATATGAACTTCAGGTTGCGGAGCCTTTCCTTCTCTGCCGTACCCTTGTCCCTATTATGACAGCCGCGTATTATTTCACACTCCCCGCCCAGGATCGGGGGCTGAGAGATGGAGAACACATAGTCCATCTTACCTACCTTGAAGGTTGCGCCCATTGCTCCAAAGAAATAGGAAACTATGTTCTTCACACGGCTTTTCTTATTGGTCTTACTGAACTCTGGCACTCGGATTCGCAGGACTTTCACACCGTTTATTTCTTCTTCGTAATATTTCTGCGTCTTGTATTTTTCTTCGATAGTTCCTAAGTAACTCGGCACCACACAGATGACCGTGATGTTAAACTTATCCAGCATACCCTCCGCCAGTTCACGGAGGATCTGCCCCGTTGACGCAGTATCTGGAATATAGTAATGAGCATAAATCAGGAGGTTCTTCTTATTTGGCATTCCGCTATATTCCTCTTACAAATTGTTGTTCATGCATATTTTCGACTGGCGCTTAATCTATTAGTACTCTATACCCGCCGTCTCACGGTTTTGTATGTTACCATGTTTCTTACTCCCCATGCCCCAGCAGGCACACCTTGAACGTTTTAAAAATAATCTTCCAATCCACCCAGAAGCTGCGCTCCTTGACATATTTCACGTCCAGATCCATCCACTCTTCAAAGGTGAGCTCATTACGGTGCGGGGCGATTTGCCAGTAGCAACTCAGGCCAGGAGTCACATACAGGCGCTGCTTTTCGTAGTCGCCGTACTGCTCCACCTCGCGAGGAAGTGCCGGGCGGGGGCCAACGATGCTCATATCGCCCTTCAGAATGTTCCACAGCTGCGGCAACTCATCGATGCTGGTCTTGCGGATAAATTTGCCCACACGGGTAATGCGCGGGTCGTCCTTGATCTTGAACACAGGGCCATCCATCTCGTTCTTGTCCAGAAGGTCGTCCAGTTTTGCCTCTGCGTTGGGGCACATGGAGCGGAACTTATAGAACTTGAAGGGTTTTCCGTCGCGTCCAATGCGTTCCTGCGAGAAAATCGGGCCAGCAGACGGATCATCCACCACAATTGCAATGGCCGTGACCAGCATCAACGGTGACAGCACCACCAAAGCAGCAGTGGACAAAATCACATCCTGCGCACGGCGGACGAACCAATACAGCCGATGGTCGTGCAGATTTTCTTTTCGGTCAATTTCAACTTTCTTCTCAATTCCAGTCGTATTCGTAGCCATTTTTTCCTCACATAAGTTCGTGTTCGTTTCTAAATTTCTTGTTTCAACCCGCTTTTGCCGCAACTATTTCGACTCGTACCGCTTGCTGAGATAGGTGCTTCAGATTGCTTTTCTCCCACTGCATCCCGATGGCATCCAGCTTTCCAATCCGCTCCTCTGTCAGAACCGCACAGCTTTTTTCAGGATTCTGGCGGGTATACCGCTGCCGCTTGACCCAATTTCCGAGGTTGTAACCGCCCGGTGACACATAATCAGCCGGGACATTCAGGTCTCCGTGGGCATCAAAATAGCGCTTTGCTTCCTGATATCCTTTGTTCCACTGGCGATCGTTGCGGTTACCCCAGTACATCCCGATTCGGTTGAGCCGCTCGACCTGTTCGTCTGTCAGCTTTCCTTTCGGGTACGCCCATTGCTGGCTTGCGACCCACTGTCCCAATCGTTCACCAGCCGCTGTTACATAGGAACGCGGGATATTCAGGTTGCCGTTTTCCTCGTAATAAGCCGCAGCCAGCGCATAAGCCTTTTCCCACTTGGCATCAAAAACGCTCCACACCATGCCAATCTCTTCAAGCTGCGTGATGCGTTCTTCCTTCAAACGGCCATTCAGCTTCTGCTGCCGGGTCTTGATGATCCACTGTCCCAAGGGGTAACCGTCCGGGTCGGTGTATTTGCCGGGCACCATCAGATTTCCGTAGGTGTCGTGGTATTTCTTCGCAATCTCAAATCCATGCTGCCACGCAATTTCCTTCCGATTGCCCCAGACCATGCCGATGCTGTCTAGCCGTGCGATCTGCTGCTCTGTCAGATTGCCTTGGATCTGTCCCTCACGCACACGACGCTGCGTGACCAACCACACGCCGAGACTCAGACCGCCGGGCGTCGTATACAGTTTCGGGACATTCAGGTTGCCGTGCTCCGCGTAGTAGATGCTGGCTTCGGAAAAGTAATGCTCCCAACTGGACGAAAGACTTGCTTGTAACTGCTCAAACAGCACCCGGCAGTCATGCACCTGCTCGATGACCTCGAACCGCTCAGTGACGATTTTGTCACCCTCGCCGTTGGCATAGAGCCGATGAATGGCCTCCTGCATCTCGCTTTGCAGACCGGAAATACTGGTTAAGCTCTCAAAATTGTTGACTACATCCAGAATCAATGGGGTTGCGATATCCCCGGCGGTTAAGGCACGTCCGATCTGCTGCTTGTAGATAATAGGCGAAATCGTGGGCCGGAACAGGATCACGCCGGAAATCCCTTCCACATGGACGCCCTCGTTGAGCATGTCGATACAAAACAGCAGTTTCAGCCGGTTGCTTGTGTCCGTTTTGAAGTTCGCAAAGGCTTTGTCGGTGTTCGGATCATCTGAGTAAGCCTCATACACCACCACATCCGTGTTCACTCCCGCGAACCACTCCGGCACATGGGACACCATCTCGTCCATGTGTTCTTTATTGGCACAGAACACGATGTACTTTCCCGATTTGTTTGTGATATGATGAGCAAAGACCTTGTCCAGACCATCCGCTTGCTCCAATGCACGGCGCAGGGCGTCCAGATATTTCTGATTCACGTCCTGAATGCCCGGTATCCGCAGGTTGTTCACCCGCGCCTGGTACTTCGCGAGGGCTTTCTGGTACTGGTAGACGGTGGTCACGTACTTCGGGGCAGGCAAAATACCCCTGACGACTGCTTCGCCAAGGGTCATGTCGCTCGCAACACGGCTGTCAAAAAGCTCTTCGGCCATATCGCGGTTGTTATCCAGATATCGAATGTTTGTTGCTGTTAAGCCCAAAAGTTTTGCATCCGGGCATAACTTTAATAGAGCCACCGCACTTTCGCCCCAGCACTCTGCACCGGCACGGTGGAATTCATCGAGTATAATATAGGCAGGCTTCTGCGCCGCAATTTTCTCCAGCTGTGCCTGCGTACAGCACATCAGTTTTGCGTAGGTGTAAAAGTGAACGTTTGCCAGCGGAAATTCCGGGTCGTTCCTTTTCAGGCTCTCCAGCTGGGTCTTGAAGATGTATTCACTGGGAGAAAGCCAGATCACGATTTTCTCCGGGTTGTCCTCGATCAGCTTGAACGCAATGTAGCTTTTTCCGGTGCCGGTTGGATGAACAATAGCAGCCTTGCCATACTGCTCCATCATCCGGACTGCCGCATGATATGCTTTTTCGTTGTGCTCAAACAGACGCAATGCCACGCTACTCACCCCTTCCCGCGATAAAGGGGTATCCTCTACAGTGAAAATGGAGGATACCGATCTTTTGACGCTGTTGTCTGAATTCTCTTCTTATTTTATCATGGTTATATCTGGGATTCAATAGGTATCTCAACAAATATATCCAATTTGACCTTGGAAAAAACACCTCATAAGACAAAACTTTATTGCACCTTGCCCAGTTCTGCATGAAAAATCCAGCTAAAAAAGAGGGTGGACAAAATAAGTGGTCAGATGGGTGTCTAAGCTATAAGGAGGAGACAGCAATGGCACGACGGGGAGAAAATATTCGCAAACGCAAGGATGGTCGGTGGGAAGGCCGCTATATCAAAGCGCGTACATCAGAAGGTAAAATCCAGTGGGGCTACGTATATGGCACAGTCTATGCTGAGGTCAAGCGGGCGCTGATCAAGAAGAAAGCAGAAGCGGGTTTCTATAACCTGAAACGAACCGACCTGACCTTTGAAGCGCTGGCCGAGGTGTGGTTGCACTCCCTGCGGAACAGTATAAAAGAATCCACCTATGCGCATTATTCGTACACGCTGCACAAATATCTTCTCCCCGTTTTGGACAAAGTGTCGGTCGCATCCCTTGACGAAAGCTTTCTGGAACAGGCCATGCAGCAGATTATTGCGCCCGCAGATGCCGTACACAAACCGCTGGGAAACTCTTCTGCACGGGAATGTCTCTCGATGCTACGCCGTATCTGCAAGTATGCCGCACATTTACGTCTGATTCGTCCGATAGAGCTGGAAGTTGCACTGCCAAAAGCTATCGACAAAATTTCTACGCCTCTCTCCCCGGCGGAACAGCAGCGGCTTTATCAATATGTACAGGAGAACCCCACACCTCGAAAGATCGGCTTAATGCTGGGGCTGGAATTGGGTCTGCGTATTGGTGAGATCTGCGGCTTGCAATGGGGCGACTTTGACCTGAAACTCGGCACATTGAAGATCAGTCGGACGGTCTGCCGAATTTCCTGCGGAAACGGGCATACAAAGGTGGTTATCCAAACGCCTAAAACCCGCACCTCCCGCCGAGAAATTCCAATCCCGAAACAGCTGCTTATGATGCTGAAAAAGCTGCGCGGAAACACCAGCAATGCTACATGGTTTCTATCTGGCGACGAGTCCAAACCCACAGAACCCCGATGCTATCGGAAAAGCGTCAAAGCGTATCTAAAGCAGGCGACGGTCCGGCAAGTACGTCCGCACACGCTGCGCCACACATTTGCAACGACCTGTTTGCAGGCAGGGTGCGATGTAAAGACCCTCAGTGAGCTATTAGGTCATGCCAATGCTAACATTACCTTGCAGCGCTATGTGCATTCTGACCTGACCCGAAAGCGCCGAGAGATGAACCGGATATTCTCCCATCAGGTGTCTATAAAGGGTGGAAAGGCGCTGAATCTGATGGAATAACGCTCGATTTCGGCCACTGTCTTTCATTTTCACTGTGGGGGATACTTTTTTATTTTGTCGGCAGATGCATCTTTTATCATTACGCAATCGCGTATCCCCTTGTATTATAAAACATTCTTGTAATCTACGCAACTGCGTATACCAAACTGCACAAACTTCTATACTATCATGGTGAGGTGAACTTCATCATGACTGTAAAAGATGCCGTTGCCAAACGCTTTGAACAACTCTGCGACCAGCGTGGGATACGACCCAACGAGTTAGCGACCCGCGCCGGTGTAACACCATCTACGGTATATAGTATGCTCGACCCATCCCGTCAGCGTGTATCCATCGCTACCATCAAAAAGCTCTGTGATGGCCTTGAGATCACGCTTGGTCAGTTCTTTTCCTGTGCGCTGTTCGATGAGCTGGAACAGGAGATTCAATAACACACCGAAATGATCTGTTCGGAGTTTCCTATAATGCGCACTCTCTTTTTAGAGTGATTTTAGAATTTCATAAGTACTAAAACGTTCCCCTGTGCAACTGCAGCATCAGGGAAGAGCATCGTGGGACGTCCGGTCGTTACGGCAGCCACCACATCCGCCATGAATACGCCCTTACCCACGCCGCCTGGGCCTGCCACGACCGACACTGCCCCCATCGGGAAGTATCCTTTAACAAGCCATCGGGTATTTACCGGCTCCACATCTCCCAGACACGGGATCATGCCTCCATGGTAGACCGGCGCAGCTGAAGCAGTGGTCACAGCAGGGATCAACGGAAAGAAACTCGGAGAACTCATATTTTACTCCTTATATTCGTTTGCGATTTTGACGTATTTTTATTTTTTACGCTACATCGTACACCTCCTAAAAAATGGCAAGAAAAAAGACGCACAAAAAGATAGAACTCCCAAGCCGCACTCATACCGTATACCGGCAGAATACAGCTTCTGGGAAACTACTCTATCTAATCATGCGTCTCGCCTTAGGCTGAGACCTCCATTCGTCTAGGTGAGGCTCAGTATCCTGAACCTCGACGAACAGATAAAATATGTTACGCAGTCCATCACTGTGAGTCCGCGTAATGACCCTCGGAGACATCATCTTCACTTCTGGGCTTCATACGAAACATTCCGGGGGTAAGGTCATTATAGCACCGTCGGCAGTAATTGTCACGCTCCTTTTATAAACATTTCGTGAACTTCTCTTTCTGCACAATTGGTCCTTCTCACTTCAACCTTGCAATGACCGCTCAACTTTGCATTTCCGAAATCATCAATTTATATCGCATTTTCGTTCAATTTCATCAACGTTGCAAAGTTGCAAATTCATATACACGATCACTGCAAAGAAGCCGCCACACTCCTTCATCTTTCCCGTTTCATCCCTATTTTTTCACCCCGTTGCTTTCCATGGCTCATCTGTTCCAGCGGGTTCAGGGCGTCATAGTTGGCCTTGAGGTCGTCGGCATACAGCGCCACATACCGCCGGGTCATGGTGAGGTCTGCGTGTCCCAGCAGCTTTTGCAGACGGAATGGGTCGCCGCCAGCTTGGATATACAGTTTGGCGTAGGTATGCCGGAACAGGTGCATAGACGTCTTCTCCACGCCTCTGCTATGATTATAGTTCCACACTGCATTGCCGAGCGAATTCAGGGTCATCTGGTTGCCATACTCTGAGACGAACAACGGGGCTGTGGGGTCGCCGCTGCGGTGCTCCAGATACTCCTCCATGATCCTGACCAATGCCTTTGAGAGGGGTACGATCTGCTGATTGCGCGCTTTCATGTGGCGGAAAAACACTGTCCCGGCGGAAAGGTCCAAATCTCCGATCTGCAGGTTGAGCAGCGTGGATGCACGGCAACCGGTACCAAGCAGGAAGTTGACAATGACCCAGTTGCGGTATTCAGCAAAGGAGCACGTCTTGCAGTCCGGTTCCTTCAGCAGCTTCTGCAGCTCGTCGGTGGTGTAGGGTTCTTTGATCGGATCATCTGCCCGCACCAGTTTGATAGAGAATTGCTCCAGATACCCTTTCTCCATACACCAGTATAAAAACGCCCGGACCATGCGCAAGTTGGTGTTGATGGTAGTATCGTGGAGCTGCTGGTCCTTCATATAGAAGATATAGTCTTCCACCGTTTCCTCTGTGATGGTATGGATGGGCTGTTCTGTGTCCCCCAGAAACCGAAAGAAGCTTCTGCCCTTAGCGGCGTAGAAGTCGAGTGAGCCTTGGGAGAGATTCTTGAGCCGGTTGTACTTTTGGAACCTTTCAAAGGCCTGTT
>OLRF01001630.1_pt1 | contig 22646 bp, 20 predicted proteins | sample 1672061 | NCBI WGS metagenome assembly OLRF01 (sample SAMEA3136641, study PRJEB25190) | human gut metagenome | reverse complement strand
AGATCTGGCGCAAGGGCGACACCAGCGGCAATGTCCAGCATGTGGTGTCCATCACTGCAGACTGCGACAAGGACGCACTGGTGGTGGAGGTGGTCAAGGATGGCCCTGCCTGCCATACCGGTGCCGAGAGCTGCTTCTTCAACGAAGTGTATGTCTCGCCGGAGCTCAAGCAGTTCAGCTGGCAGGGGCTTTACGAACTCATCCAGGGCCGCAGGGATCATCCCCAGGAAGGCAGCTACACCACCTACCTGTTCGAGAAGGGCAAGGAGAAGATCTTGAAAAAGGTGGGCGAGGAGTGCACCGAGGTCATCATTGCGGGAGAAAAAGAGGACAAGGCCGAGACCATCTATGAGATCAGCGACCTGGCTTACCATGTGCTGGTGCTGATGGTGCAGGCGGGCATCACGGTGGAAGAGATCACCCGTGAGCTGGAAAAACGACACGTCATTGACCACAAGGTCAAACAGGAAAGGATGCAGTGATTTAGTTATGGCAGATTATAGGAAGTCCAGTGTTCATTGCCACTCGACGATGTGCGATGGCAAAAATACCTTGCAGGAAATGGCCAGTGCCGCCTGTGCACAGGGCCTGACGACCCTGGGCTTCTCCGGCCATAGCTATACTCAGCGGGACCGTGAGTACTGCATGAGCCCCAGCCGCACCGCCCAGTACAAGGCCACCATTGCAAAGCTCAAGGCAGAGTATAAGGGCAAGGTGGACATCCTCTGCGGCATCGAGTGGGACAGCCTGAGCGAGGACAAGCCCGAGAACTACGATTATTGGATCGGTGCGGCCCATCACCTGTACGGCAAGAACACCGGCAAGTACTACGAGATCGACTTCCGCCCGCAGGATCTGCACGACTGCATCTTTGATGATTTCGACGGTGACCCGCTGGCCGCGGTGGAGGCCTACTTTGCAGAGGTGGAGAAGGTTGCCGCCAAGGGACCGGACATTCTGGCCCACATCGACCTCATCAAGAAGCTGAACGGCGAGGGTGAGTTCTTTGATGAAGAGGCTCCCCGCTACCGGGCCGCTGCCCTCAAGGCCCTGAGCGCAGCCAAAGAGCACAACTGCCTGCTGGAAGTGAACACCGGCGGCGTTTACCGCGGCTACCGCAAGGACTTCTACCCCAGTGCATGGATGCTGGAGGAGTGGAACAAGATGGGCGGCAAGGTCATCATCACCTCCGACTCCCACGATGTTTCCAGCCTGACCTTCGGCTTTGAGGAAGCTGCCGCCGCCATCAAGGCAGCCGGTTTCACCAGCGTGGAGGTGCTGACCGGCCACGGCTTTGAGACCCAGGAGCTGTAAAAGAAAAATAAAGCACAACCCTCTCCGTTTTTGCTGCGCAATGCCGGGGAGGGTTGTTTTCCGTAAACTGTGAGGAATCTTATGACCCAAACTGCGAAAAAATCCCCCTTCAGCATGAATGTGGACCTGATGCACGGGCCCATTTTCAAAAACCTGCTGCTGTTTATGCTGCCCATCTTCATCTCCAGCCTGTTCCAGCAGCTCTATAACACCGTGGACACCATGATCGTGGGCAATGTGCTGGGCGATACCGCCCTTGCCGCCATTGGCTCCTGCGGCTCGATCTACGAGCTTCTGGTCGGTTTTGGCCTCGGCATCGGCAACGGCCTTGCAATCGTTGCAGCGCGCTCCTACGGGGCGCAGGATCACGATCTGCTCAAAAAGACCGTGGCAGGCTCGCTGGTCATCGGTCTGGTGGCTTCCCTTTGCATTACGCTGGCGGGTGTGCTGGGCCTGCACCCGCTGCTCCTTATGCTGGACACCCCGGCGGAGATCCTGGACGATGCGTACCGCTACATTTTGACCATCGATCTGGGCGTGCTGGTCATGTTCGCCTATAACCTCTGCGCGGGCCTGCTGCGCGCCATTGGCAACAGCGTGATGCCGCTGGTGTTCCTGCTCATCTCCTCGGGCCTGAATGTGGTGCTGGATCTCCTGTTCATTGCAAGGATGGGCATGGGGGTGCAGGGGGCGGCTGTGGCAACGGTCATCTCGCAGGGCGTTTCGGTGGTGCTCTGCATCCTGTACATCTTCCTCAAAGTGAAGATCCTGCTTCCGGAAAAACAGCATTTCAGGGTGGGCAGCCACCTTTACTGGGAGTTGTTCAGCCAGAGCATCTCCATGGGCCTGATGAGCAGCATCGTCTCGGCTGGCTCGGTGGTGCTGCAATACGGCATCAACGGTCTGGGCACGCTGGTCATCGCCGGTCACACTGCCGCCCGGAAACTGTTCTCCTTTACCAGCATGCCGGTCATGGCCATGGCATCGGCATGCGCCACGTTTGTTTCCCAGAACTGCGGCGCAAACCAGCCGGAGCGTGTCCGCAAGGGCATGAAGGAGATCGCCCTGTACAGCGTGGCGGTGGCCGTGCTGGCGGTCCTTCTGATGCAGCTGGGCGCGGAGTGGATGGTGCGGCTCATCTCTGGCTCCAACGAGTCTGTGGTGCTGGAAAACGGCGCACGGTATCTGCTCTGGAACGCGCCCTTCTACTCGGTGCTGGGTGTCCTGCTGGCCACCCGCTACGCCCTGCAGAGCCTGGGGCAGAAGGTCCTGCCCCTCTTCTCCAGTGTCATCGAGCTGGTGGGCAAGGTGGTATTCGTGCTCTTCTTCATCCCGAAGTTTGCCTATAACGCCGTCATCCTCTGTGAGCCCATCATCTGGTGCTTCATGGCGGCGTACCTCGTGCTGGTCTACCTGCACGACCCGTTTGTGTTCCCGAAAAAAGCAGAATAAGGAAAAGACCCGGCTGCCGATGACAGCCGGGTCTTTGTGTCTGCGGGAAGTGGATGAAACGATCGGGCAAGGAGACTTACAGCGCCGAATAGCCGAAGCTGTTGACCAGTGCATCGATATGCTGGCCCGCCTTGCACATGGGGCACTCGCGGGAATCGAAGCTGGCATAATCGGGCAGGTTGGAGGGGTCAAAAATAGAGGTGACCGGGATGCCCAGGCACTCGGTGGCGGTGGCGAAGATGGCGCTCAGGCCTGCCACAGTGCCGCCGTAGTAGTTGATCGCCTCGATCGCAGCCTGCACGGTGTAGCCGGTGGTGATGGAAGCAGCCAGGATCAGCACATGCTTGCCCTTGACCATGGGGGCCAGATTGTCGCGCAGGATGATCTGGCTGCCGGTGGTGTACTCCGGGGTGATGACATAGATGGTCTGGTGGGCATTCATGTTGGCAAAGCCGTCCTTGGTCAGCTCGTTGGCAAGGCAGGTGCCGATGACCTGCGTGCCGTCTAGGCAGAGAACGGTATCCACGATGGTGTTGTGCTGGTAGGCAGCCACCAGCTCTTTTGCCACGGCCTTTGCCTCGGAAAGGCGGGACTTCTGGGTGGTGACATCGATATAGTAATTGATGTGGCTGTGGCTGGTTGCGAAATGGCCCTTTGCCACACGCAGGAACAGATTGCTCTTGTTGGTGGGAAGCTTTACCATGTTGATCATAACTGCAACACTCCTGTTCTGTCAAACTACGGCCCATGGCCTTTTTGAGCGGAAACACAAACAGCGCGGCGGCCCCTGCCGCTGCGCTCCCCTTCTTTTCCATGAACCTATGGTATCAGAAAATGCGGGTGTGCACAAGATACAGAATTGCTGAAAATTTAAAGAAAAATTGAGATACTTTGCCAATGCGACGGCGCAAAAAAAGCCGCCCGGCTTTCCCGGACGGCTTGGGATGTACGTTGGGGAGATTACTTGGTGGTGGTAGAGCCGGAGCTCTCTTCCTTCTTGGCAGGGACGGTCAGCTTCCAGTTCAGAGAATACTCGTTGTACTGCAGGTCGGGGCAATAGGTCAACAGTACAGTACCCTCTTCTTCCAGACCGGACAAATCAGAAACCTTAATAGTGCCGCTGGCAGAAGCACCTTTTTTCAGGTTGGGATCACTCAGCTGGCCATCGAGGGACACGGGATACTTTTTCACAGTCTTGCCGTCCTTGCTGGCAACAGTAACTTTAAAGCTGTTGGGGTTAATGGCAATCGGGTTGTTGCGGCCATTCTCGACCTTGAAGGGGAACGTGATCTCGGTGGTGGAAGTAGTCACCTCGGGGGCAACATACTTTTTATCAGTCTCATTATAAGTGCCCATGGTTGCAGTGACCTGCAGAATGGTCATGGAACCTGCACCTTCCTGGAGCAAATTATAGGAATCACCCTGCGACTCACAGCCGGAGAAGAGGCTGGCACCCGCAACGGCCACAGCTGCAACAGCGGAGTATTTCAGGAAAGAGCGGCGAGAAAATGCTAACGACATAATCGTTCCTCCTTATAATGTGCAAAGCGCACGAAAATGCCAAAAGGCTCTGCCTATACAATAGGCGAAACGGGGGCGAATGTCAATGGTTTTCACAAATATTTTGTGAAATTTTCCCACCGCCGCCGTGCAAATCATACGAAATTTCGTCCTGCTTGATCAGGCTTTGGTCAGGTCAGAGGCGTTGATGGTAAAGTTCAGGGTCTTGCCGGAAACAAAGGTCGGGGTGTAGGTCACACCGATCTGCTGCCAGGTGGTGGGCACCATGCAGACCAGCTCAATGTAGCCTGCACCCTGCGGGGGAATGGCAGAGGCCGTGGTAAAGCTCTCGGTGGTGCTGTCGTACAGCTGGACATAAGCGCCGCCCTCGGCTGCCTGACCGTCGCAGGTGAAGGAGAAGTCGGTGGTGGAAGCGGACAGAGCGTGGAAGTAACCGGCAGTGTTGGCTGCGACCTGCTCCGGGGTATCCAGAGGATAGGCCTCGCCGATCTCCAGAATGTTCTGTGCGCCGATGGCAAAGGTGTCGCGGCTGGAACGGTTTGCAGAGGTGATCAGCATGGCAATGTACTCATAGCCTTCGGCATCGGGGGCACTTGCCAGAGTAAAGACGCTGGTCAGCTGGACCGCCAGATTGTTCCAGTTGCTGATCTTATCGCCGACCTTGACCTCGATGGAAGAGTTGTCGCCGGCCTGGCAGCCGCCCAGCACAGCAGCAGCGCCCAGAGCAGCGGCAGAAGCACCGGTGACCTTGAGGAAGGTGCGGCGGGAAATCTTGTTCGACATAAAGCTTGCCTCCTTAATCAATGGCAGAAATCTTTTTCTTCGCTGATTCGTTTATAGCATTTTTTACCGGAAATTGCAAGGCCCTGGGCACAGAATTAACAGGAGTTTCACACAGAAGCTCACTGGTTGGGGTCCAGGCCGCGCACATGGGTCTCGCTGGTCTTGACCAGATTCAGCAGGCTGGGGGTGTACAGCGGGTATTCCCGGGTCAGGCTCTCGGTGGTCATGGCAAGGCAGGAGGGGTCTTTCACGCCCTCGGCACCGTTCAGGTCCTCACCGGCCAGCAGGTCCTCCACGTTGCTCTCGCTCATCCGCATCACGGCATCGGAGTAGCCGGGCCAGCGGCGGGCCTCCACGCTGAACAGGCTCTGGGCGTTGTGGGGTTCGGCGGAGTAGAGCAGGCGGAACATCTTGGCCACCGCCATCATCAGGTAGGTGCTGACCTCGGTGGTCAGGGCCTTGCTGTGGCACTCGGCGATCTTGGCATACAGCACATTCAGGCTGTTGGAGATCAACTTTTTGTTCATGGTGGGCAGAACGCTGCCATGGTAGACGTTGTCCTTCATCTTATCGGGGTTGGGCAGGTCATCGGCGTTCAGCATCATGCCGTTGCGCTCAGCCGAGCGGCCCAGCAGGTAATCGCAGGACACATTATAGTAATCCGCTACCCGGACAACAAAGTCCAGACCGCACTCGCGGATGCCCTTTTCGTAGTGAGAGAGCAGTGCCTGGGACACCCCAAGGTCCTCCGCGGCCTGCTTCTGGGTGATGCCGCGCTCCTTGCGCAGCAGCTTGATGATACGGTTGAATTCCATGATTTTGGACTCCTCAGTAGTGGAAATTGAACTTCTTTGAGTTTTGGTTTACAACATGTTGATTATACACAGTGGAAAACAAAAAGTAAAGCAAGAAAAGTGACGGAAATTCTCGTCGTTTTTCGTCATTTTTGTCAAAAGGCTTGCCCCGGATACCATATCTATGCTAAACTAAAGATAATCAACGCATATTTTGTGGCGCACGGCTCGGGCAGGATGCCCACTGCCGGTGCGAAATTTTACAGCAAAGAGGAACTCTTTGCCAGATAGAGGTGTTTTTCCATGAAAACGTTCAAACTTCATCTCATCCGCCACGGCATGACGGCCGGTAATCTGCAGGGCCTGTACATCGGCAGCGGTACGGACATCCCCCTGTGTGATGAGGGACGCGCCCAGCTGAAGGAGCTGAAGGAGCGGTTCGAGTATCCGCAGGTGGACACGGTGTTCTCCTCCCCGCTGGTGCGCGCTGTGGAGACAGCGAACATTCTGTTCCCCAATGCAGGCCACCAGTTCACAGTGCACGACCTGCGGGAAGCGGGCTTTGGCGTGTTTGAGAACCGCCCCGTGAAGGATCTGGTCAAGGAAGAGGATTTCAAGAAGTGGATCACCCCCGGCTCCGGCTTTGTGCCCGAGGGAGCAGAGCCCACCGAGCAGTTCCACGCCCGCTGCGCCGAGACCCTGCTCAAGCTGTTTGAGTATATGATCCGGATGGATGTGACCGAGGCTGCCTGCGTGACCCATGGCGGCGTGATCATGAGTATGCTGAGTCAGCGCGCGCTGCCCTCCCGCCACCCGGAACAGTGGATGGCCGACCCCGGCTGCGGCTATACCGTCCAGACCGACGTGCAGCTCTGGATGCGCGACCGCCTGGTGGAGGCCATCGACATCGTGCCCTTTGGTTACGCCGATACCCTGCGCGGGCAGGCAGAAGCCGAGGAAAACGAGGCATTTGAGTAAGAATCTTTGCCGCGCCGCCCTGAAAATATCCAAAACACGTAAAACCGCGGAAGAACAGGTAAAATTCCGGGCAAATCTCTTGACAGAAAGCCCGGAATTTACTATTGTATAAAGAGAACTTATTTTCCCGTTAGGAGGAATCCCCGATGTCACAATCCCTGTCCCGCCGCTCGTTCCTGAAATATGCCGGTTCCGGCGCAGTCAGTCTGGCTGCTGCCCTGCTCACCGGTGTTTCGGGCGCGGCTCTGGCCCCCTGCTATGAGGGTGAACCTGCTCTGCTGGACGGCAAGGCGGCAGTGGAGCTGCTGGGCTATGCACCGGCCCCGGAGCTGGACAGCACGCTGGTCTATCTGTCGGTGGAGAACCTCTCGGCCCGGCCGCTGGCTGTGGGGGCCAGCTACCTGCAGAGCCGCGGGCTGGACAGCAGGAACGCCCTGTACAGCCTGGGCACTGGCCTGACTGCCCTGTGTGATGGCAGACAGGTGCGGGTGGGCAGCTTTGCAGCTCCCCTCTACGGTGAGAATGCGGCAGATGCCTCTGCCTTTACCCTGAATCTTTCCGCAGGGCGCGGGGCGATGCTCCACTGCTTCTGCGAGACCCCTGCGGACTGGCAGACGCTGGAGCTGATCTATCAGCCTGACTTTGCCGCAGGCCAGACCGTCCATTTTGTGGTGCGCCGGGATGCCGATGAAGTTCATCTGGGTGCGGTGCCTGCCACCCTTGCCGAAGTGGGCAGCGTGGTCGATCTGTAAATAGCATAGCATAAAAAGAGACGGTTCTGCATCGGATTGCAGGACCGTCTCTTTTGCTTATAACAGGTTTTCCCCGGTGGAGTTCTGCACAGTGAGCTCCTGCCCGGTCAGGCTGGACACCAGCGCCAGATAGCTGCGGCCTGCCGTCAGGGTCAGGGGGCGGCCGTTGGAATCATACAGGAAGAAGGTGGTCTCGCTGCCCTGCGTCCAGGTGATGTTCCAAAGGTGGCCCTCGTTGAGCCAGACACCGCCGCCCATGGTCAGGTCGTAATCCAGCGTCACACCATCGTCACGTAGGGTGGAGGCACTGAACAGGATGAGCAGGTTGTCGAAATCTGTCTGCTGGCCGTTGTTGGCATCCAGCTGCGGTGTGCCGTCCGCGTGGAGCATCCGGTAGGTCTTGCTGTCGGCATCGTAGGAGAAGCCGGTGGCGTTCTGTGCGTCAAACTGGACCCGGACACTCATTGCGTCCGAAGCATCTGCATCGGGCAGCTTGCCGTTTTCCTGCATGGGCAGCAGATTGGGCACGGAGAGGAGGGTTCCGCTCTCGCTGTCGGAGCTGCTGGAAGAGGTGTCCGTGACGCGGGATTCTGTCAGTGCCGGGGAGATGTTCAGGCTGCCCAGCACGCCCGAAAGTGCTGCACCGCTGGTATGCCACAGCGGGACATTCTGCCAATTGGTCTCACAGGAAAAGGCATTGGTACCCACCTCCAGCGCGTCTACCGCGCGCAGAGAGTAGTAATCAAGGTAGTTCTGGTCAAACTGTCCGCCGCCCCGCTGCACCGGCAGTACCTGCTGGCCCACCAGCAGCCGCCAGTAGAGGTCCTGCCCGGCAGAAACAGGCCCGACCTGCGGCACAGCCCCCACGGCAGGGTAGACCAGGCAGAGCCGGGTGGCCTGCTGCTGTGCGGTCAGGGCTTCCAGCACCAGTGAGGCTGTGGAAAGCCCCCACTGAGTGGTGCTGGCGGCCGCGTTGTCAATGGCGATGGCGACCGGCCGCTGGCCCGGCCAGACAAGTTCCTGCCCAGTGAGCGGGTCAGTGGGACTTTCAGCGGGCTGGGAGCTGGGGCTGAGCGCGCAGCCTGTCAGCAGTGCGGCGCAGAGCGCAAAACAGAGCAAAGCGCGCATCCAAAAGCGTTTCATCGGTTTCCCTCTTCTGCCCCGGAGGGCGGGTGATTTAGTAGCTGAAATTGCTCCACTCATCATTGTCCACCAGTGCCAGATAGGTCTTGCCCCGGTTCAGGGTCATCTCCTCGCCGGTTTCGGTGTAGAGCTTGAGCGGATGGGTGGGATGCGGCTTCTCCCAGCGGCCCACCTGCACGCCGCCCCGTGTGAAGAGATACGCCTGCCCACCGGCCACATAGTTGACCGACTGGACATCGTGAGAATCGCCCGCATAGGCGGCGATATCGGCAAAGCAGACCACCACGTTGTCAAAGGTCAGCTGCTTGCCGGTCAGCTCGTCCACCGTGTTCTCATAGGCTTTTTTGGAGCGGTTGTACATTTCCAGCTTGTAGCTGCGGCCCCAGCTGTTGTAGGTCAGGCGGGTCCTATAGCTCTCGGAGTGGGTGATGCTGATGGTTTTGGCCGCAGGGGCACCGGGAAGGTCATTGGAGGCTGCGGTGCGGTAGTCGGCAAAGTGGAAGAAAGGCGTTTCGTTGGCGTAGGTCAGGCCGATGCCGGCATTACCGGCTGCCTGTTTGATCTCCTTGCCGGAGGTGAACTCGGTGTGCTCATAGGCTACGTTGCGGCCGCGGCTGTCACGGTGGGCAACGTGGGGGTGGACCGGCGTGTTGAAGTAACTCTTGCCGCCGATGTTCAGGCCGGAGTAATCGTATACATTGATGAACTGGGTGCAGAAAATGCTCTCGCCATCGTGGTAATAGAGAGCCTGATGGGGCATGAGCAGCTGCAGGAACTGGTCGCGGCCGGAGCGCAGCGGCCCGACCTCCGGGATGGTGTCCGCATCCCGGAACACGGCACACAGGCGGGTGATGCCGCCCTCCACCTTGCTCTCGATGAGCAGGTCTGCCGAGCCGATGCCGCGCTGGGGGCGGGCGTTCTGCCTTTCGGAGTTGGCGATGTTGTTGACCATCACACCCACCATCCGGCCGGTGCTCTTGCGGGCTTCGCCGGTCAGAGGGTCAGCGTCGTAGGCAGGCAGAAGGCTGAACGCGGAGCTTGCGGCTTCGCTGGACGCTGCCGAGGAGGCGGCTGCCTCACCGGCTGCGGCCTCACTGGCTGCGACCTCACTGGCTGCGACCACAGAGGATGCAGCGGCCTCAGAAGAAGCAGAAGAGGATGCCGCCGAGCCGCAGAACAGGCTCTTCATCCAGTCGGGCAGGTCACCGCCCAGAATGGCACTGCCGGGGCTTGCAGAGCAGCCGGTGAGCGCCAGTAGCGCCGCCGTCAGCCCGGAATAGCGAAGTACGGACCGTCGAGAAATTTTCATGGAAAAAAGCCCTCCTATCGGATCGGCTTGCCCGGCGCGGAAGTGCGCCCGGCAGGTCGGTTGCAGTTTTGTAATGAACTGCTTTGATTGTACTGGTTCTTGCCCGGTTTGTAAAGGGGCAGTTCATGGCAAAATCTGCCCGATGACGGCTTTGGGAAAGTTTTTTGTGCAGAAAGCTTGCATTTTGCCCGGGAGTATGGTAATATTATTCGGCAGTATCGTGTTATACTGCGCTTTATAATGTATGCGCTCGTAGCTCAGCCGGTAGAGCATCTGACTTTTAATCAGAGGGCCAGGGATTCGAGTTCCCTCGAGCGCACCAAAAAACCGCGAAGATTCGTTAGAGTCTTCGCGGCTTTTTCTTTTTCCGAATCATTGCACACTACCGGAGCTGACATTGAAAATGCAATCGTACACTGCTATAATAAAATTGTGATATTATCACCAAAAATTCAAGATGCAAAGCGTTTGCGATTGGCAAACATTCAGGAGGAACGCATGGTAACAGGAGCCATTAAAAATAAGGTAGACAAAATCTGGACGGACATCTGGGCAGGCGGCATCACCAATCCGCTGACCGTCATTGAACAGCTGACCTATCTCATGTTCATCCGGTCACTGGACGAGAAAGAGCTTGCCACCGAAGATTTTGAGAACATGGCGGGCGAAAAGATGGAGCACATCTTCCCGGCCAGCGAAGCAGGGCAGTCTATGCGGTGGAGCCGCTTCAAGGATAAAGATTCCCGCGAAATTTTCCTGACCATGCAGCAGCGGGTGTTCCCTGCCATCAAAAAGATGAAGTATGGCCGTCTGCCGGACTTTGACGCAAACGGCGAGCTGGTGGAAATCGAGGACGACCCCACCCGCCCGGACGAGGGCAACACCGCCTTTGCGCGGTACATGGACGATGCCATGTTCCTGATCCCCACGCCGCAGGTGCTGCAAAAGATCATCACCGGGCTGGAGGATCTTTACACCCACGACATTGCCGACCTTGATATGCAGGGCGACCTGTACGAGTATATGCTGGGCAAGCTGGCAACCGCAGGGCAGAACGGCCAGTTCCGCACGCCCAAACACATCCGCGACATGATGGTGGAGCTGGTGCAGCCCACGCCGGACGACTTCATCTGCGACCCCGCCTGCGGCACGGCGGGCTTTCTGGTGTCCAGTGCGCAGTACCTCCGCGCCCACTACGAGGACAGCATGACCCCGGAGCAGTGGCAGCATTTTGCTGGCCCGATGTTCACCGGCTTTGACATGGACCGCACCATGCTGCGCATTTCGGCCATGAACTTGATGCTCCACTCCATCACGAACCCAGAGATCGACTACAAGGATAGCGTGTCGAAGCAAAACTCCATTTGCAGCAAGTACACCGTTTGCCTTGCAAACCCGCCGTTCAAGGGCACTGTGGATGCCGAGAGCATCAACGACGACCTGAAGGCCGTCACCAACACCAAAAAGACGGAGCTTCTGTTCCTTGCGCTCTTCCTGCGGATGCTCAAAACCGGCGGACGCTGCGCCTGCATCGTGCCGGACGGCGTGCTGTTCGGTTCCAGCAAGGCGCACCAGAGCATCCGAAAAGAACTGATTGAAAACCACCAGCTGCGGGCGGTCATTTCCATGCCCTCCGGCGTGTTCAAGCCCTACGCAGGCGTGTCCACGGCGGTGCTGGTGTTTACCAAGACCGGCGCGGGCGGCACCGACAGGGTGTGGTTCTACGATATGAAAGCCGACGGCTTCTCGCTGGACGACAAGCGCACCGAGGTGAAGGAAAACGACATCCCGGACATCATCGCCCGCTTCCAGAACCTCGACGCCGAAACTGACCGCAAGCGCACCGAGCAGAGTTTCTTTGTGCCCAAAGAAGAAATTGCCGCCAATGGGTACGATCTATCCATCAACAAGTATAAAGAGACCGAGTATGTGCCGGTGGAGTACCCCTCGACCACGGAGATTCTTGCCGACCTGCATGAGCTGGAAATGGAGATCACCAAGGGTCTGGCAGAGTTGGAGGAGATGGTGTGATGGCGAAGTTGGGAGAGGTTTGCTTAATTAACCCCAAGAGTTGCACATTAAGAGATGACACTGAAGTTTCCTTTATTCCAATGACAAAAGTTGGTGAGCACGGGGAGTTCGATGCATCTGAAATTAAAAATTATTCAGAAGTAAAGAAAGGCTTCACAAATTTTCAAAATGGCGATATTTTATTTGCGAAAATTACACCTTGTATGGAAAATGGAAAAGGTGCAATCGCCAATAATATGAAAAACGGAATTGGCTTTGGAAGCACTGAATTTTATGTTTTGCGTCCTGATACAGACAAAATAACGAGCGAATGGCTGTATTATTTGACCACATGGAAGACTTTTCGCAAAGAGGCTGAGAGAAACATGACTGGAAGCGCAGGTCAAAAACGTGTGCCAAAAACTTTCTTGGAAAATTACGTCGTGAACTTGCCAGATATTGATACCCAAAAAAGCGAAAACAAAATTTTGAGAAAAGTGGACGATTTGATTTTTCTTCGCAAACAGCGGCTTTCCAAATTGGACGAGTTGGTAAAGGCACGATTTGTGGAGATGTTTGGAGATTTTGAGTTTAATCCCAAAGAATTTCCGGTGTATCACTTATGTGAACTTTGCGATGTTGGGTCGAGTAAACGAATTTATCAAGAAGAACAAAGTATAAGTGGTATTCCTTTCTTAAAAGTGGCGGACTTGAACGAGCTGATTGATACGGGAAAATATTCATGTTCGACATTTATTCCTCTTGAACGATACGAACAGCTTTTGCATAAAGAGCTAACACCCACAGAAAATGATATTCTTATAACTTCAAGAGGAACTCTTGGAAAGTGTTATATCGTTCAATCGGATGATGAATTCTATTTTCAAGATGGCATGATTAGCTGGCTCTCCAATTTTAGTCCGAAAGTTTCAAGTATTTATATTTCATATTTGTTTGCGCAACCATATATCCAAAAACAAATTGAAAGTCTGCAAGCTGGCTCGACAGTGGCATACTTATCGATTGCGATGTTGAAGAAAATAAATGTTATTTTGCCGCCTAAAAAACTTCAAGATGATTTTGCCACTTTTGTAGAGCACGTAGACCAGCAGAAGCAGACCGTACAGCAAAGTTTAGAAAAGCTGGAACTGTTGAAAAAAGCGCTGATGCAGGAATATTTTGGGTAACTCCCTCAGTCACCTTCGGTGACAGCTCCCTCTGGGAGGGAGCCTTTATGTGGTGGTAAGGCAAAAGCCTCCCTCCTAGAGGGAGGTGGCGCGGCGTTAGCCGTGACGGAGGGAGTTCCAGAAAGGAGCGCGTCCAGATGTCATTGCCATATCAAGGAAAATTGATCCCTCGTGCAAAAGAACTGCGCAAGGGCGCAACCAAACAGGAAAATCATCTCTGGTATGATTTTCTGCGTGGCTATCCGATGCGCTTTCAGCGTCAGAAAACGATTGATGGCTTTATTGCGGATTTCTATTGTCACGTTGCAAGGCTGGTCGTGGAAGTGGACGGTTCACAGCATTATGATGAGCAGGGACTGGCATACGACAAAGAACGCTCCGCCATTTTTGCCGAATATGGTGTGAAGGTGATTCGGTTTTCTAATCTGGAAATAGAGCAGAGCTTTCAAGAAGTTTGCAGTGCAATTGATTTGGAAGTCAGAAAGCGGGCTCAGGAACTGGAAGATACTCCCTCAGTCAAAGCCTAGCGGCTTTGCCAGCTCCCTCTGGGAGGGAGCCTATAACGTAGAGGTAAGGTAAAAGCCTCCCTCTTAGAGGGAGGTGGCACGGCGAAGCCGTGACGGAGGGAGTTTCCCTGTAAGCACCATGATTCTGGTGAAAATTCTGAAATACATGTCGAAATTTGCGTCCTTTTGTATAAAACATTGAAATGCCATAAGGTATATGCTACAATGAGGAAAAATATGGTATTTCGACGATGCGAAAGGAGCACATACGATGAACCAGTTTTACAATCAGGATGAAGAAGTTCAGAAAGCCGTAAAAGCAATGTTCGATTTTATAGAAGCGATGAATAAACTGGATTCGAAACATCAACAGCAAGTATTGAATGAAGGTATAAAAGCCGAGATGCTAAAAAGCATCTTAAAAATGCAATAAATGATAAGCTTTAAGAGGTAGAATAATGACGGAAAGTATTTGGATTGCGATTATCGGAGCAGTTGGAGTTATTGGAGCAGCAATCATCGGACTCTTCAAGAAAAGCGATAAATCAAAATCAAATGCAAAAACAACAGTTAATCAAACTGTTACAGGAAATCATAATACGGTTATTGGAATTCAGCGTGACCGAAAGGAAAAGTAATATGTGCAGTGATGTGAAGATTACTCAAAAGGTATTGCCAGGAGCAGGTGGAAATACCGTAGTTGCAAATCAAAACAACTATGGGCTGACTGTGACAGAGGCTACACAAATGGCCTTTCAAATTTTTCGTGAATACTACCCACAATTGCAGAAAGAAGCTCTAGAAGCAGTGCAGAAATTAACAGAGGAACGCCTGAAGATGATTCCGACAGAAAATATTGTTCCACCTAAGGCAAATGTGGTTGTTCCTGTTTTACAGAATGCAAGCCTTACAGAAGAGCAGGATCTTTTGGAAATGTATGCGACGGTATTAGCAAATTCTATGGATAAATTTACAAAAGAAGGAATTCATCCTGGATTTGTTGAAATAATAAAACAGCTTTCATCCGATGAAGCGAAAATCTTGAGATATATGCATCTTCGCACGACACTTCCAATTATTACATTACGTTTTGAAGATGAAAAAGGTGCAGGATTTGATGTTATAAAAAATTATTCTGATGTTGGAGAATTGATAAATTGCGTGGTGCCGCATAATATAGGCCTTTATTTTGATAATTTACAAAGGCTGGGGCTGATTTCAATAGATAATACGGTTGCACTACTTGATAAGAATTTATATGCTCCGTTGAAAAACAATGAATATATTTTGGATGAGATGAAACAGGCTAAAGATCGCCCTGATCAAAATAAGGCGGTTCTGAAAGAAGGTGTGGTTGTACTGTCTGATTATGGAAAGGCGTTTTGTAAAGCTTGTGTAACGATACAATTAATCGTTATGGTAAAAGAACCTACTTGAATTCGTGAATTTCAAAAATAAAAGGAGCTGATTTTATGTCCAACTTCTCCTATCTCTCCACCCGCCCCGAATATTCCCTCTTCGCATCTGCTGCCATCGAGGCCGAGAAAGTGTTCTCCACCTCCCCGGCAATGTGCGCGGTGGGGTGCCGGAAGGCGTTGGAGCTGGCGGTGAAGTGGGTGTATGCGGCAGACAAAACCATCACGATGCCCTACAAGGACAACCTGCAATCCCTGTTGCACGAGCCGAGTTTCCGCTTTGCGGTGGACCGGGACGTGTGGAGCGTGCTGCCCAGCATCGTGAAGGCGGGCAATCTGGCGGTACATACAGGGCACAGCGTGTCGGCGGCGGATGCAGTGTTCAGCCTGCGGGGGCTGTTCGATTTCATCCAGTGGGTGGATTACTGCTACGGCACGGACTATGTGGAGCGCTCCTTTGATGAAATAGCCATCCCCGGCGAAAAGGTAGCGCTGGACGAAAAGAAGATCCGGGAGCAGGAAAGCTTGCTGACCCAGAAAGATGCCGAGTTGGAAGCCTTGCGCAAGCAGGTGGAGAGCCTTTCGACGGCGTACACGGCCAGCAAACAGCAGAACCAGCAGAGCCGCAGTTTTACCGCCGCCGACCTGACCGAGGCCGAAACGCGGCGGAAGATCATCGATATCGACCTCAAAGCCATGGGCTGGAAATTCACCGGGCCGGACGCCGATGTGCGCACCGAGTACGAAGTGGACAACATGAACGGCGTGCTGGGGCAGAAGGGCTATGCGGACTATGTGCTGATGGGCAAAGACGGCTTGCCGCTGGCGGTCATTGAAGCCAAGCGCAGCACCAAAGACCCCAACATCGGGCGCAAGCAGGCTCAGCTTTATGCAGACTGTCTGGAGCAGAAGTTTGGCCGCCGTCCGATGCTGTTTACCACCAACGGCTACACCACCTATTTCTGGGATGAGCAGAGCGGCCCGCAGCGTGCCGTGAGCGGTGTGTTCTGCAAGGACGATTTACAGAAACTGATGAACCGCCGCACCGAGAAAAAGCCGCTGGACACCATCGAAATTGATGACAAAATCACCGACCGTTACTACCAGAAAAACGCCATCCGGGCTGTCTGCGCCCACATCGCGCAGGGCTTCCGGCGCAATCTGCTGGTCATGGCAACGGGCACAGGCAAGACCCGCACCGCATCCAGCCTGACCGATGTGCTGAGCCGGGGCGGTCATGTGACCAACGTGCTTTTTCTGGCCGACCGCACTGCACTGGTCAAGCAGGCGAAGGACGACTTCAAAAAGTATCTGCCGGATCAGTCGCTGTGCAACCTGTGCTCCTCCAAGGACGATAAGGCCGCGCGCATCGTGTTTTCCACCTATCCCACCATGCTCAACGCCATCGACAACGCCAAGACCAAGGACGGCGTGCCGCTGTTTTCGCCCGCCCACTTTGACCTTATCATCGTGGACGAGAGCCACCGCAGCATTTTCAAAAAATACCGCGCTATTTTTGATTATTTCGATGCGATTCTGGTGGGTCTGACTGCCACCCCGAAAACCGATGTGGACCGCAACACCTACGACTTTTTCGAGATGGAACATGGCATCCCCACCTACGCCTATGATTACGACACGGCGGTCTACACCGACCATGTGTTGGTGCCTTACTACAACTACGAGGTCAAGACGAAATTCACAGAAGAGGGCATCCACTACGACCAGCTTTCACCGGAGGATAAGGCCCGCTACGAGGACGATTTTGCCGAGGACGACACCCTGCCCACCTTTATCCCATCCGAAAAGCTGAATAAGTTTATCTTCAACGCCAACACCGTGGACACGGTGCTGCAAGACCTGATGGAACGCGGCATCCAGACGGCGGGCGGCGACCGCATCGGCAAAACCATCATCTTTGCCCAGAACAAGCGCCACGCGGAGTTTATCCGGGAACGCTTTGGCAAGCTCTACCCGCAGCTGGAGACCCAGTACCCGGGATTCATCCAGCGGGTGGTCTGCGACGACGCCTATGCACAGTCCATCATTGACGACTTCAAACAGCCGGACAAGCCGCCTTTTATTGCGGTCTCGGTGGATATGATGGACACGGGCATCGATGTGCCGGAGTGCGTGAATCTGGTGTTCTTCAAAAAAGTGCGCAGCAAAACGAAGTTCTGGCAGATGATAGGCCGTGGTACGCGGCTCTGCCAGTCCCTTGCCTGCGTGGATGCCATCGACGGCGAATATACGGGCAAACGGCGTTTTCTGATCTTCGACTACTGCGGCAACTTTGAATTTTTCCGTCAGAAACCCAACGGCTACGAGAGCGCGGACACCAAGAGTCTGTCCGAGAGCATTTTCTGCAAGCAGGTGCGGATCGCCGCCGCGCTGCAGGATGGAGCCTATGGGGACGAAAACTACCAGAACTGGCGCAAGATCTTAACAGAGACCTGCCGTGCCGAGGTGGGAGCGCTGAACCCGGAACTGGTATCCGTGCGGCTGCACCGACAGGCCGTGGAACACTATCAAAAGCCGGAAGCCTTTGTCAGCCTGACCGAAACGGACAAGGGTACTCTGATGAAAGAGGTTGCACCGCTCATCTCGCTGGACGACAAAGATGAAGCCGCCAAGCGGTTCGATAACTTTGTGTATGGCTTGCTGCTCTGTGAACTGGAAGGTCTGCCGGGGCTTGGCCGCGCCCAGAAACAGCTGCGCAGCACGGCGGCGATGCTGGAAGGGAAAGCTACCATCCCGCAGGTGCAGGCAAAGCTGCCCCTCATCCGGGAGGTGCAGACAGACGAATTTTTGACCTCGCATGATCTGCTCCGCTTTGAGGAAATGCGGCAGGAACTGCGGGAGCTCATCAAGTTTCTGGTGGACGGTGTAGAAGGGCAAAAACCTGTCTACACGGCCCTTGCCGACCCGGTACTGGAACAGACCGAGGGCAAAGCGCTGGATCCCGGCTACGATTTCGGCGAGTACCGGGAACGTGTGAACCGATACATCATGGAGCACCGCAGCGATACGCTGGCCATCCACAAGCTGACCCAGAACATTCCGCTTTCCCGGGGCGACTATACCGAGCTGGAACATATCTTTATCTGTGAGCTGGGCAGCAAAGAGGACTATGCACGGGAGTTTCGGGATACACCCTTTGGTCTGCTGGTGCGTAAAGTGGCAAAGCTGGACCACGACGCTGCCATGCAGGCATTTTCCAAGTTCATCAACGATGAATCGCTGAATGCAAAGCAGATCGCGTTTGTTCAGAAGGTCATTCATTACATCGAGCAGAACGGTTATGTGGAAAGCAAAGCGGTTCTGATGAAACCACCCTTTGACCAACCCATTCTGTTTACCCGCCTGTTTGATGGCAAAACAGGCGGAGAACTGATGGAAACCATTGATGCCGTCCGGGAAAATGCTGTCCATGTGACGGCATAAAGTGGTGGAATGTACTGATAAAAAACGGTATAATACGCTTGAACTATATTAGGGCTTAGAGCTTCATGTGGAAGTAGCCCAGAAGCCGACCTTCTACTCGGATTCGGATTTCTTTATCGTCACACTGCCGAATAGAAGTGTAGCGACTCCGGCACAAATCAGTATGGAAAGTGTGGCAAGTGGTGCGGAAAGTGCGGAAACCTCTGCGGAAACTTCTACAGTGCTCCACAGAATGAGTACAGATGCAGAAGTGAGTGAACTTTGCAAAAGGCTGGATAATACCAGGCTGACTGCAAGTACAAAAGAACGGACACTTGAACTTTTCAAGAGATATCGGTATCAATATCAGTTCCGCAGCATAAACGTTGCACAGCTATATGGCGTTCAGAAATCGCGTGCATCCTCTATCATCAAGAATCTTATCAAGCATGGATTGGTGACGTCACCAGAATATGGCGTATACCAATTTGTGAAGAAGTAACACCGCTATCAACAGGTGGTTTTTGAAAACCAAGCGGTGAAGCTGTTACAGCCCATGGAACGTCTTAATATAATTTGAATTATCATAATCGAAATTATATTAACCACTTGTGTGAAACTGCCCACTCCCTGAGAACTCCTCAGACGAGTGGGCATTCTTCTTCCTATATATCAAATATACCTTTGTGGTCACTCAGATCGCCACCAAGTCATGGATCAAAAATCATCATTTTTCATTTGTCCCAGAGTAAGTGCACGGTTTCTGCACTGTTTTTGCACGGTTTCAAGGGATGCAATGGGTACTCTGACTTGCAAAATACGACAAAGGGTGCAGAAATTACAATGTGAAAAATTACGATGCTTTGCGCAAAAATTACGTAAACTCGAAACTTCTAAAATCAGAGTGTTCTGCCCGGTGGGCTCTTTTAATCAGATGGCCAGGGATTCGAGTTCCCTCGAGCGCACCAAAGAAAATTTGTAATTAACCGTTAATAGACCATAACAAAGCTGCACGGGGGAACTTTGTTATGTCAGAATGCGGAAAGCTGGATATAATCTCTGGGCGCAAGGCTGTTTGTCTTTGCAGTTTCCACAATGCTGTAGATCACCGCGCTGGCCTTTGCACCGGCAGGCGTGTCGCTGAACAGCCGGTTCTTTCTGCCGACAGTAAAGGGACGTATCTGGTTTTCTGCACGGTTGGAGGGCTGCTTCTCCATGGAGTTCTGCTTGCTACGTCTCTGCATTTTTCAGACTGCTCTCAAAAATACATTTTTATGGTACTATTTTCTCACTTTGGAGAGAGCGGGGTAAGACATGGTTTCATTAGGCGGTTCAGAACGGATTGCAGAGGAGTATCTTATTAAAATTTTTGAGGCACTTTTTTGTGCAATCACGATATTATCGTGAGCTTTTTCCTGTCGAAAAAGAGAAAATGATGTCTGAAATGATCTGGTTGTTGACAAATCGACAAAATAACCGGTATTATGAGCATATAGCATCCCCTTGGAGAAGCCGTTTTGTTAGATTGAAAATGCCGGTGACAGGAGAAGACTATGATGAAACAGATTGTCGAAATGTACTACAACGATTTTTGCCAGCAGCCTGATTGCGCTTTGTCTGACGAGTTGTACGCCTGAAAAGGTTGTGGAAGTGGATCGGGAAGTTGAGACAGTGCGCATTTGGATACCGTGTCAGACGAGTTGAGCCAGGAACTGGTGAAAAACGGCGATGCGAATGCCTATTATGTTTCATATTTCAAAAACGTTGCGTATGAAAGTGAGTATTATGAATCGATAAAAAGACGGTTGATTCTGGAAGAAATTAACGATCATGTGGTTCAGTTAGAACCGCCTGAGTGTACGTTTGAAAGTGCAAAAGTTCAGGTCGGATTTGCGAGCGTACAGATCGACGAAATGACCTATGGAATCATTTTATTTCAGATACCGACAGTAAGACCGGCAGAAGCAGAAACGATCGGTATGTTTTCATAATGATTTTTGCATTCTGACATAGAAAACGTCCCCGTGCAGTTTTGATATCCTGCACGGGGACGTTTTGTGATCTTTTTATTTCCTCATTTCCGCATTCACCCATTCCCGCACGCGGTCAGGCCGGTTGGTGACGATGCAGTCAGGGCCAAGGGGCAGCAGGGAACGGACAGCGTCCTGGGTGTCCACGGTCCAGAACGCGGCCTGGATGCCCATGGCGTGGAGCTGGTTCACGAGATCTGGGTTGGAGTAGGCGGTGTGGTACTCGCAGCTGACGATGTCCACAGGGAAATCCAGCGTTTTGATGTAGGCAGCCACATCCGCCTGCTCCTCCAGATGGCCGATGACCTGCTCCACGGTCTCGCCGGGGAAGTTGGCACGGAGCATATCGACCTTGTCGGCCACAGTGCGGTAGATGAGATTGTTCCGCAGGTCGATGCAGTTTTCCTCGCTGAAGGGCTCATCCATGCTGTTCACAAGACCCAGATCCTTCCACACCACCGGCGGAGGCAGCACCATGCTGAGGAAAGCGCCGTAGGTCAGCGCGCCTACCTTCAGCTCAGGCATCAGCTGCTTTGCCTGCCGCAGCTGGGAGTGGTGGAAGGAGATGAGGGTGAGCCGGTCGGTGAGCCCGGCGGCGCGGACCGCATCCAGCACCCGGGGCACAAAGTCGGGGTCGTCCTGCAGTGGGCTTTTCAGTTCCAGCTGCACCTGCGTGCCCTCCATGCCGGCGCAGAGCTCCAGCGCTTCCTGCAGCGTGGCGATCCTCTCGTTGGCGTAGATGGCATCTTTCCAGCTGCCAAAATCCAGGGTCTTCAGCTCGCCCATGGTCAGGTCGTAGATCTGGCCGGAGATGTCGGTGTGCATGTCCACCATATAGTCGTGGTGGATGACCAGCTCGTTGTCGTAGGTCTTCTGTACATCCATTTCCACGCCGTCCGCGCCGATCTCCATCGCCTTGCGGAAGGCGACCAGCGTGTTCTCAGGGGCCAGATAGGATGCACCGCGGTGCGCAATGATTTGGGGTGTCGTCATCTTGTGCTATGATTCCTTTCCTCACAGTTGGCTCAGGCCAGATCTTCGCCGTCGGAGGCGATGACCTTTTTATACCAGTAGAAGCTGTCCTTCCGGCTGCGGGCCAGCGTGCCCTTGCCCTCGTTGTCCTTGTCCACATAGATGAAACCGTACCGCTTCTTCATCTCGCCGGTGGAAGCACTGACCAGGTCGATGGGGCCCCAGGTGGTGTAGCCCAGCAGGGGCAGGCCATCCTCGTTGATGGCCTTTTCCATCTGCTCGATGTGGGCCCGCAGGTAGTCGATGCGGTAGGTGTCGTGGATGGAACCATCTGCTTCCACCTTGTCCACCGCACCCAGACCATTCTCCACGATGAAGAGCGGTTTCTGGTAGCGGTCATACAGGCTGTTCATGGTGATGCGCAGGCCCACCGGGTCGATGGCCCAGCCCCAATCGCTGGCCTTGAGGTAGGGGTTCTTGACGGCATCCATGATGGCATTGCCGTTGGCCTTGTTCATCAGTTCGGGGTCCACAGTGGTGCAGCGGCTGGAATAGTAGCTGAAGGAGATGAAGTCCACAGTGCCCTCTTTCAGCAGCTGCTCGTCGCCCGGCTCCATCTGCAGGGCAACGCCTGCACGTTCCATCCGTTTTTTGGCCCAGACAGGGTATTCGCCGCGGGACTGGACATCAATGAAGAAGTAGTTGTCGCGGTCAGCCTCGGCAGCGGCCTGCACATCGGCAGGGGCGCAGGTGCGGGGGTAGAACTGACCGGCGGCCAGCATACAGCCCACCATGGCATCGGGCATGATGGCATGGGCCAGCTTGACGGCCTTTGCGCTGGCCACCAGCTCGTGGTGAGCGGCCTGATATTTGACCTGCTGCACGTTCTCGCCGGGCGCAAAGAGCAGACCGGCTCCCATAAAGGGCATGTGGAGCAGCATGTTGATCTCGTTGAAGGTCAGCCAGTACTTGACCTTGCCCCGGAAGCGCTGGAACAGCACCTCACAGTAGTGGGCGTAGGCATCCACCATCCGGCGGTCTTTCCAGCCGCCATATT
>OLRF01001629.1_pt1 | contig 22648 bp, 17 predicted proteins | sample 1672061 | NCBI WGS metagenome assembly OLRF01 (sample SAMEA3136641, study PRJEB25190) | human gut metagenome | reverse complement strand
GCAGCGAAGGACGGATCCCAATGGCAGACATATTTTGTAGCGTTGAAAATAGCATAGCGCAGGTATCGAGAGCCCCGTTTCTCCATGTGGGAATAGCAATTTGAAAGCTGTCCCGACTGGTAGGTTGAGGGTGAAAGACCTGCATAGGCCAGAATCTTATCTGGGGAAGCGAAGTTTGAGAAGTCACCAACTTCTGCCAGAATCATGGCTCCCATGCAGTTGCCGATACCCGGGATTGTTGTAATAGGAGAATGGGCTTCGTCTATTATGGAATTGATTTCATTCTCGATTTCATCAATCTCCACATCCAATTCCCCAATGAGTCGAATGGTATGCTTAAGCTCCAGAGACTTGGCGGGCATGGTGGAACCAATGGAATTTCTGGAGGCGTTCCGAATCTCAATGGCTTTGTCGCGACCATAGCGGCCTTTGGATGCCTCGTGCAGAAGATTTGTCAGCCGTGTCAGGTGGACGGACGCAATCTGCTTTGTACCCGGAAAATTGCTGAGAAGTGCGCAAACAGATGTCATATGGAGTGTTGGAACCAACTTTTCCAGCGCTGGAAACAAAATATAGACTAGCCGGGAAACGGAGCATTTCAGCTTTGCTCGTTCCCGAGCTTTGTCAAATCTGTATCTGGTTAGTGACTTTAATTCTTCGTTGTGATATGATGCGTCTGTGTAGGACTTGAGGTTCACATCAGACATTAGCATAGTCGCAATGGTTCGTGCATCGACACGGTCAGTCTTGGTCTTTCGCAGGGTCAGACTTTTCCGGTAGAGATTGGTGTGCAAAGGGTTTATGACATAGGTTGGCAGGCTGCAATCAAGAAGAAACCCGAGAATGTTGTAGCTGTAATGTCCGGTAGCCTCAAGTCCTACTTTTATTTTGTCTGCCGGACGAGTACAGCGACGAATGGTTTGCAGCAGGGCATCAAATCCCTCTGCGTTGTTGGGGATGGTGAAGACATCTGCCAGGACTTCACTTTCCGAGCTGAGGATAAAGCAGTCGCGCTTGTCCTTGGCAATATCAATACCCACACAAATCATGATGATACCTCCGAAATGTTTATTTGATACTGGTTCCACAGGACACTTTACACTTGTAACCTTGTTCCACATAAACCGTCGGAGCGGTATCTGACTGATTAACAATCCTGTAAAGGGCTGTGGTTGGAGTCTTTCAAGAACCGTCATGCGGTAGGAGCAAAATACCAATCCACAGCATCCCTTACAGTGTAGCACATGCCCTTGGAGAGGGGCATTAAAAACTACTACTCTATAATACAAGGAGCTACTTATGCAATATTCATACAAACCGTCCAAAACTTGTTCTACAGAAATAAAGTTTGAAATAGAAGACAACAAGATCAGGAACGTTAAATTTATCGGAGGCTGTAACGGCAACCTTAAAGGAATCGCAGCCCTTGTCGAAGGAATGGACTGCGGAGAGGTGACTAAAAGACTTTCCGGCATAACGTGCGGATTTAAGCCGACTTCATGCCCTGATCAGCTGGCAAGAGCCATAAGCGAAGCAACAGCCAAGCAAGCCGATTGACAAAGCTTGTGTTTTGCTGAGACAAAGCTGTGCTTTGCCGAAGCGCTGCAAAAAAGAGCATGCGCCGCAGCATGGCTTGCTGAGGCACCGCAAAAAGAGCATGCGCCGCAGCGCCGCAGCCAAAAGCGTGTAAAAAATCTACAATAAAGATAAACCCAAAATAAACACAAAAGCCGTAATAAAACCAAGGCGATTACAAAAGCTGTAATAAAATCAAAGCAAGAACAAAACAAAAATTCATTAAAATAGGCTGCGGCGAACGAGTGGAGGTCAGCAATCCAGCATGAAATCTGACATGAAAACTAACATGCAATCCAACATGAAATCCAACATGAAATCCAACATGAAAACTAACATGCAATCCAACATGAAATCCAACATGAAAACTAACATAAAATAGAACAAGAAAAATACTGCAAAACATATGAGGTCATCATGAACGAATTTTTATTCAGAAGATTCATAAAAGATTACGAAAACGTCAAAGACAGCAAGGTCAGGGATAACTACGGAAAAATGGCGGGAATCGTCGGAATAATATCCAACTCTCTTCTCTGCATCATGAAAATCCTTATCGGATGGATTTCCGGAAGTATAGCCATAATCGCAGACGGAGTGAACAATCTGGCCGACGCTTCATCATCCGTCATAACGCTGGCCGGCTTTAAACTGGCGTCGATGCCCGAGGATGAAAAACACCCTTATGGACATGCGAGGATAGAATATCTGGCAGGAATGGCGGTTTCCGTGATGATAATTCTCGTAGGCGTAGAGCTGGGAAAGAGCTCTCTTGACAAGATCCTGCACCCATCGCCGCTGGAATTCAGCTGGACCTTGGTGATAGTGCTGCTCATAGCCGTAGCCATAAAAATCTGGCAGGCCAGGTTCAATATTTCCGCCGGAAAAAGAATAGATTCGCTGGCGCTCATGGCAACGGGAGCCGACAGCAGAAACGACGTGATTTCAACCTGCGTAGTTTTGGCAGGAATATTATTCGGACATTTTACGGGCATACAGATCGACGGTTATCTCGGTCTTTTGGTAGCTTTATTTATCTTGTGGTCGGGTATCTCCCTCGTGAGAGAAACTGTGAGCCCTCTTCTCGGAGAAGCTCCGGACTCCGAGCTTGTCAAGCAGATAGCACAGATCGCCAAGAGTCACGAAGGCGTTCTGGACATTCACGACCTCACTGTACATAATTACGGACCTGGAAAAATTTTCGCCTCTATACACATCGAAGTGGACGCGGCTGTCGACGTGATGCTCAGCCATGATCTGGTGGACAACATAGAGCATGAGATAGCAGAAAAGCTCAACATAATCGTTACTGCCCACCTCGATCCGGTGGATCTGACTGCACCGCACAGAGCCGAAATAATGAAAATCATAAACAAAACCATAGCTCCGATGGAAGGGGTCTTGAACATGCATGATCTCCGCATGGTATCAGGGCCGACTCACACCAATGTGATATTCGACATAGTTTTAGACCAGAACTGCAGGATTTCCGAAGAAGAAATAAAGTCGGAGATAGAAAAGGCCATTCATGAGGATTATCCTAATTTTTTCACGGTGGTAGATTTCGACAAAAATTACATAAGACTTTAGACGAGCCGCCTAAAGCCTGACTTGCGGCAAAGTCACGTAAAAACAAAAGAAAAACAAATTGGATTTTGTAGGAATGTGTTGCATACAGTGCGATATAGCATATATAATAATATTAAATCAACTGAAAGGGGAAGAGTTATGACAGTTTTTGGATTGCACCTTACAATACCTATACTATGGCTGGTTTTGGCAGTGATCTTTTTAATCATAGAAGCATTGACTGTAGGACTTACCACGATTTGGTTCGCCGGAGGCGCGGCGGTGGCGCTGCTGCTCTCTGTGTTTGAAGTGCCTGTCATCCCGCAGGTAATAAGCTTTTTTGCGGTGTCGATCTGTCTACTGCTGTTCACGAGAAAAATCTTCATAGAAAAACTCAGAACAGGGGCTGAAAGCACCAACATAGACTCTCTGATAGGCGAAGTGGGACAAGTGATAGCCAAGATAGAGCCCCTCGAGACAGGGCAGGTCAAACTTAAGGGTCAGGTATGGTCCGCCGTATGCGAGGAAAATCTGACGCTGGCAGAAGATACTCTCGTAAAAGTAGAAGCTATAGAGGGCGTTAAACTTATCGTTTCGCCTGTAGATGAAATTTAAGGAAAGGATATGGGATTATGGAAATTTTCAGAATTGTAATTCTATTCGCAGTTATCGCATTGATAATCTGGCTGCTGGTCTCAAATATCAGAATCGTACCGCAGGCCAGAGCTTATGTAGTAGAAAGGCTCGGCGCATATCACGGAACATGGCAGGTGGGGCTTCACTTCAAGATTCCTTTGATAGATAAGATATCAAGAAAAGTTTCGCTCAAGGAAAAAGTCATAGACTTCCCTCCGCAGCCTGTTATCACCAAGGATAATGTAACCATGGAGATAGACACGGTCGTCTATTTCCAGATCACGGACCCGAAGCTTTATACCTACGGCGTTGAAAGCCCGATGGACGCTATAGAAAACCTTACCGCTACGACCTTGAGAAACATCATTGGAGAGCTTGAGCTGGACGAATCACTGACCAGCAGAGAGCACATCAACACCAAGATTAGAATGGTTCTCGACGAAGCTACAGATCCATGGGGAATCAAAATCAACCGAGTCGAAGTTAAAAACATAACTCCGCCTAAGGACATCCAGGTTGCCATGGAAAAGCAGATGAGAGCTGAAAGAGAGAGAAGAGAAGCCATCCTCATCGCCGAGGGAGAAAAGAAATCTCAGGTTCTCATCGCGGAAGGCCAGAAAGAAGCCGCCATTCTTCAGGCAGAAGCCAACAAGCAGACAGCCATAAGAGAGGCTGAAGGTCAGGCGGAAGCGATCCTCATGATAAACAAGGCCACCGCCGACGGTCTCAAGCTGATAAAAGAAGCCGGAGCCGATGAGTCGGTAATAAGGCTGAAGAGTCTTGAGGCCTTTGAAAAAGCCGCAGACGGACAGGCAACGAAGATAATCATTCCATCCGAGATACAAGGCTTTGCCGGCCTTGCCGCATCGGTCAAGGAACTCATAAAATAGTTTAATAAGATAGTCCAATAAAATAGTCTAAAATAATTTCAGGAGAACAGCATGTTTTACGAAAATATCATCGAATCATCGGACTTCATCAGAGGAAAGATAACCGAGACGCCTAAGATAGGCGTTGTATTGGGCAGCGGCCTCGGAGCGCTGGTAGATGTAATGGAAGACAAGGAAGTCATTCCCTACTCGGAAATTCCCCATTTTCCGCAGTCGCATGTAGAGGGGCACGCAGGGAATCTCGTGTTCGGAAATATCGGAAGCCAAAGGATAGCTGCCATGCAGGGCAGATTCCACTATTATGAAGGCTTCGCCATGAAAGAGGTGACGTATCCCATATATGTCATGAAGCAGCTGGGCGTTGAGTATCTCATTGTTACCAATGCCTGCGGCGGTATCAACAAAGATTTTAAGCCGGGGGACCTGATGCTCATTACAGATTACATCAATTTCTCCGCCAACAACTCGCTTATCGGAATCAACGACGAGCGCCTGGGACCTCGTTTCCCGGATATGACAGAAGCTTTCAACAAGGAACTTATGGCAAAAGCCGAAACGGTAGCCTCAAAACTGGGCATCGACTGCAAGCACGGAGTATATAATTTCTATCCGGGACCTTGCTTTGAAACGGCCGCAGAGATAAGAGCCTTTGCTGTTTTAGGCGCTGACGCTGTGGGCATGTCCACGGTACCGGAAACCATAGCGGCCAACTATCTGGGCATGAAAGTCCTGGGAATTTCCTGCATAACCAATATGGCAACAGGAATCTCAAAGGTAAAGCACAGCCATGAAGAAGTTTTAAAGACTGCGAACATGGCCAGCGAAAACTTATGCAAGTGGGTAAAGGAGCTTATCGCCAACTGGTAAAAAGCGCCGGACCCGCATTACGCATGACACAAAATACGATAATACAAAAACACGCGGCGGCGTCAAACTGCCGCAAGACGTATAACAAAACAGCCTCCCGTTCCGGGAGGCTGTTTTGTTATGGATGGTACATAGTATGAGTTACTAATTTTAATGACAATCTCCAGAAGGCGAAAACAATTTTCTGCTGGAGTTTTGCCGGGTTTGCATTGTTATTATTTATTGTATGATTAGTGTTTAGAATTGGTTTTAAGCAACCTTGGGTTAGTCTCATCTAACTATAAATAAGTTAGCACGAACTAACTCAAATGTCAACCACTATTTTAAAAATTTTAAAATTATTTTATTTGGAGAAGAAAGCGCTTGAATCAAATAAAGCGGCAAGTATAAAACTACTTTAGCGTGCGGGGTAAAACTACTCCGGCGCGCCTTGAAAAAAATTTCTGTTTGTGGTATATTTCTAATAATGGGATATACTAGTAATAACTTTTTCAGGTTGGTGGAAGAATATGAAGATACAGGAATCAGCTGAAAATTATCTTGAAACGGTGTTGATGCTGCGTCAGCGCAAAGGATTTGTAAGATCTATAGATATTGCCAATGAAATGGGATTTTCCAAGCCCAGCGTCAGCATCGCGATGAAAAATCTCAAGGAGAACGGATATATTACAATAGATGACGGCGGGATGATTTCCCTGACTGATAAGGGCCGGGAAATCGCAGAGAAGACTTATGAAAGGCATACTTTGTTTACGGAGTGGCTTATACGTCTTGGCGTTTCACCTGACGTGGCCGCTGAGGATGCATGCCGCATGGAGCATGCTGTCAGCGAAGAAAGTTTTGCCGCAATAAAAAATTTTGTACAGCAGAATATCACAGAAGAAAAATAACGGGCAAGCCCATTTGGAGGCAGTCCCGATGATATGGCGATAGAGTGATGATAAAAAAAGAGCTTCTCATTTTTGAGAAGCTCTTTTTTTCTGATTTTTAGAATCTGACCATCTGATCCATATCCAATACGAAGATGGTCACGCCTCCGCAGTTTACATCCATAGGGATTGTAGGAGGAATGCCCATCATCGGACCGCCGGTCACGGCCGGAGTCTGATATACTGTCTCTATTCTTTCGCCGGCTTCTTCTTTAAGGATGGCCAGCAGGTCCTCAAGACGCGCTTCTTCAAGACCTATCATGATCGTGACGCTGCGTTTTTTGAGAAATCCGCCTACCGAATTAAGCAAAGTTACATAAAAACCATTTTTATTGAGTTCTCTTACGACCTGTTCATAGTCGTCGCCCTGCAAAATCGCAAAGACAAGTTTTTTCTTTGTGTTATTATCCATATAAATACACCTCCATGACTTTCGTCAATTTATCGCAATACATTGAAGTTTTGATCCAATTAAGGCGGCCGCGCGCGGCGGAAACCAAAGTTCTATTTTAAATATTATACTATATAGCTGTTGAATTCTCAACATTTATTTGTTGCGATTTGATAGAAACAGGAGCTCAAGATAAGATTTTCTAGTCAGATTTTCTCTCGGAATTCCAAAAGCGGCAAGCATATCGAGGAGCCTGTCTGCGGCCGGCTGCATTTCTTCTTCGGAATCCGCAAGGGTTTCAAATTCAACGTATTCCCCGAGTCCGGCGACGGAATCGACGCACAAAGTTATAGGAGGAATATCACCGGCATGGATTAAAGTCCATATCTGTCTGTTTTTTACGACTGTAAAAGCTTTTGAATATCCAAGGGAAATAAGCAGAGACTCCATGACGCTGAAATCTTCGACTGCTGTTTCATATTCTTTCCTTGTACTGGAACGATCGTCCAGCTTTGGGCCTTTGTAGGTGATATGGGTCTTTGAAGTGTTTGTGGTCAAATTGCGGCATATTCTCAGGCGCAGAGCCTCGTCTGTTTCCATAAAATTACGGTCGTTGCCGTTAAAATACAGGTCTGTTTCCTCAAGCGCGTCGCCTTTGACAAAGCCTTTTTGCATGGCAGATTTTTCTACAGACGTTTTGCACTGGCTTCCTATGAAAGCCTTGATTTCAACTTCCAGCATGATTTTCCTCCCTTTGATTTATATTTATACTATACGATACTTTGCTGTTTAATTCAACGCAGGCATTAAAAAACAGCCGTTAATTACAAAGAAACGGCTGTTGCGTACATTCATTACACAGCAAGAACTAATTGTTTATAAACGCCGTATAACCGCGTTTGAGCTCATACACGTCAGCTTTGCTGGCGGCTTCCCAAGGGGCGTGCATATTCAAAAGAGCGATGCCGCAGTCGACGACCTCCATGCCGTATTGGGCGAGTATGTAGGCGATGGTGCCGCCGCCGCCCAGATCTACTTTGCCGATTTCCGCGGCTTGAAAATTGATATGGTTCTCGTCAAATATACGGCGGAGATCTGCTAAAAACTCAGGGTTAGCGTCATTACCCTCGAACTTTCCGCCGGAGCCTGAAAATTTGCTGATGACAAGACCTTTGCCGAGATAAGACGCGTTGCGGCTTTCATAAGATGAAGCATACGAAGGGTCGAAAGCGCTGTTTACGTCTGAGGACAGCATTCTGCTTCGCGCAAGGCATCTGCGCAAAGTTATATCGCTGTAACAACCCATAAGCAGCATGACTTCGGCCACCGTGTTTTCAAAAAACCTGGATTGCGCTCCCGTAGCGCCGACGCTGCCTATTTCTTCCTTGTCCGTCAGGATGCAGCAAGTCGTGCGATTAAGGTCTCCTGCTTCAAGGAGAGCTTTGTATGATGAATAGGCGCATACTCTGTCGTCCTGACCGTAGCCTAAGATCATGCTTCGGTCGAGTCCGGCTTCTCTGGCAGGGCCTGCGGGGACGATCTCGATCTCTGCGGATAGGAAATCCTCTTCTTCTATGCCGTAGTTATCCTTGAGAATTTTCAAGATTTGAGCTTTTACAGGTGTTTTGTCATCATCTCCAGACTTTTCCTTTTCAGAAGCGGTATCTTTCAGGCCTTTGCTTCCGGAGCCGCCGGACTCTGAGATGGTGTTATCGAGCTTTATAGGCTTGTTGCCGGCTATTATATCTAAGAGCTCGCCTTCGATTATATCTTTGGCTTTCTTCTCCATCTGCTCCTCTGCCAGGTGAATCAAAAGGTCCGATATGAAAAATACCGGGTCGTTTTCATCTTCGCCTATGGATAAATTGATGGAACTTCCGTCTTTCTTTACGACTATGCCGTGCAGCGAAAGGGGAATGGTGACCCATTGATATTTCTTTATGCCGCCGTAATAGTGGGTGTCGAGGAGCGCAAATCCGCCGTCTTCAAAGAGGGGATTTTGCTTGAGGTCGATTCTCGGTGAATCTATATGGGCTCCAAGGATGTTCATTCCATTTTCCAGTGGTTCGCGTCCGATGTTGAAAACAGCCATGCTCTTGCCCATCTGTATGTGGTAGATTTTGTCGCCTGGCTTTAGGACTCCTTCCTCTTCTATGACGTCGTCCAAAGAACGGTATCCGTTGGAGACAAGCTCTTTCTCAATGAAACGGATACATTCGCGTTCCGTCTTGCAGCAGCTCAAAAAAGTCATGTAATCTCTGCAATATTTATCGCAGCTTTCCAAATCCTCCGGAGAATATAACTCCCACGTGTTTTTCGTCTTCAAAGTATCCCTTCTTTCTTGGTTAATTTATATTTTTCTCAGCATTTCGCCGGGGAAAGGAGCAGAATTTTACCTGCTTTTTCTCAGCATTTCACCTGCGAACCGACCGGTAAGAACACCGTCTTTTACGGCAATCTGCCCATTGACGAGCACCAATTCTGTGCCCAGCGGATCCTGCAGAGGGTTATCTTCTTCGTCAAAGCTGTGCAGAGCCTTTCTGTCCAAAATCGTTATGTCAGCAAAGTTACCTGTTTTTATTTTACCTCTATTTTTGATGTTGAATCTATCTGCCACCAAGCCGCTGGCGCGGTGAACTGCTTCCTCGAAGTTATCAAGGCAATAATGGGTGAGGAAGCGTGGAATATAGCTGATGTTGGGCGAATTGAGATAAACAGGTATTTCGTCATTTCCTGTCTGATTTAGCTCTTTTGGATAACTACATCCGTCGGAGCAGGGCATGGCACCCTCGTGATTCATCAGAATTTCAACGGCGCGGCTGAAAGACGGGGCTACCATGTCGCCTGCCATGAAAGGATCCTCGATGAAAATATTCATGAAAGCGTCCAGCTGGTCGAGTCCCATTTCATCCGCCCCTATATCGTCGAGATAATCTGAATCGAGGATCATGCCGTAAAATATTTCCTTGCCGGAAGGAGAGCTGCCGTGGCCGCAGTTTCCGGTAACCACCGTAGTAACTCCCTGCTTGAGGTAAGGCTCCATCTGCGGAGCGATGAACAGCGACATGTCCACATGGGTGTGAGGGTCAATAAACCCAGGCGTTATGGTTTTGTCGGCCACGTCAATGATCTGGCCGGCTTCGCTGCCGCGGAGAACGCCGATATATGAAATGGTGCTGCCAGTGATTCCTATATCTGCCGTATATGAGGGAGCTCCTGTACCGTCGCATATAACTCCGTTTTTGATTATTATATCAAAGGTCATTTTGTATTCCTCCTGAAATATTTCGTATGAAATACTTCTCTTTAATAAAGAGAACTCATCTTCTCTGGCTTCTCCTGTGGTCAGCGTGATCTGTCCTGTGCTGATAGTCCTTGCTGTGTTTGGCCTTGCTCCTGATTTTGTAAGAACTTCCAGAAACTGCAGATTCGCTGCTTTTGGAGCTTTTTTGACCGCTTTGTTTTTGCAGGTATGCCAAGCTTTGGGAGCGGACGCTGTGAGCAATTTGCTTCCCTTTTCGCAAACCGGGCTCGGTTGGCTGCTGCCCACTGTGATTTTTACGTCAATAGGAGCGGCCACAGGGCCAAGAGCAAGTATATCAGGCAGGAGAATAGACGTTTCCAGATAGGGGATTTTGCTTGCTGTCGGCGGCAGAAAGCTTGTTTTTTGTTATAAATAATCATAATTTTAAATTTAGTAAATCGTAATCAAGTAAATTTCGAAAAAGTTGACCATTTTATTTTTGTGGAGTATAATTAAGTAAATCGTAAACAACGAAATTCTTGCAGAGAGGTACACCTATGTTTATAGGAAGAGAAAACGAACTTGATACATTAAACAGGCTATACCATTCCGATAAATTTGAATTTGCCGTTATTTACGGACGACGCCGTGTTGGTAAAACTGCCCTTATCAACGAATTTGCGAAGGATAAAGACACCATATTTTTTACCGGTGTTGAGACAAATGCGAAGCAAAACCTTGATAACCTTTCCAGATGTATTATGGAATATAACGCGGGCATTGCGGCAGGAGCTTCCTTTAATGACTTTCAAATGGCGCTTGAATACGTTTTTAAACTTGCGAAAGCCAAGAGAATTGTGCTTGTAATCGACGAATATCCTTATGTTGCCCGTGCGTCCAAGAGCCTTGCGTCCACGCTTCAGCTCCTGATTGATAAAAATAAGGATACATCAAAACTGTTTTTGATTCTATGCGGATCTTCTATGTCATATATGGAAGACCACGTTCTTGCTTACAAAGCGCCTCTCTATGGCAGAAGAACAGCGCAGCTCAAGGTTAGACCCTTTGAGTTTTCAGAAGCCTGTCGTTATTTCAAAAATTTTTCGGATGAAGATAAAGCCTTGGCTTACGGCATTGCTGGAGGAACGCCTCAATATCTTATGCAGCTTGACGATAGGCTTTCTATTGAAGAAAATATTAAAAATACGTACTTGAATCCGACATCTTCAATATTTGAAGAACCGAACAATCTCCTAAAACAAGAGGTGCGCGAGCCTGCGATTTATAATGCGGTTATCACGGCAATAGCAACCGGCTCGTCTAAAATGCATGAAGTTTCTAATAAGATCGCTGAGGAGACAAGTGTATGCGCCACCTATATTAAAAACTTGATTGCACTTGGAATCATAAAAAAAGAATCGCCTTACGGTGAAAAAAACACCCGAAAAACAATTTATTCTATTGAGGATAATATGTTCCGTTTTTGGTATCGCTTTGTGCCGGAGAATACTTCTATAATTTCCCGCGGAGCTATTGATTTGGCATACAGCCGTATTTCACCTGAACTTCCCTCTTATATGGGCAGTGTGTTTGAAGATATTTGCAAACAATATCTTTGGAAATTGCTGATTGAAGGCAGGTGCGCGGTGAACTTCAACGATATCGGCCGTTGGTGGGGAACCAATCCCAAGACGAAGCTGCAGGAAGAAATCGACATTATGGGAGCGGATAAGGACTCTGCTTTGTTCGCAGAGTGTAAATGGACAAACGAAAAGATTGATATTGGCTTGCTTGAAAAACTTGCAGAGCGAAGCAAGTTGTTCAATTACAAGAAAACGCATTTTTATCTCTTTGCAAAAACCGGTTTTACTAAAGGCTGTATCGATAGAGCGGAGGAGATGGGAAATGTAACGCTCATTACCTATGGGGATATATTAAAGTAAATGTCGGCGAGATATTAAGACTTGAAGAACCTGCCGAAAGCAGTTGTCTTCGTCGCGAATTCGTTGCGATTAGACGCATTTTCCTTTGCATTTAGAGTTCATTTGTTATATAATAAAAAGAACTATAGAATGGAGAAAATTTATTATGCTTGAAAACCTCAGGCAATTATATGATAAAGCAGTGGATTTCTGCCGCGAACAATCTGAAGCGGTGATGATTGGAGGGGCAGTTCTTGTCATTCTTATAATCCTTATCGCGGTGATAAAGATTGCCAGAAAGGACGGAAAGCCGGACGAAGATTTGGACTTCGACGAAGAATTATATATAAAGCAGCTTCTCGCAGCCAAAGAATCCAAGGCTGAGGACAAGACCGATAAAGAGCCAGAAGAAACCGCAGCCGCTGAAACAGCCGCAGAAGACATGGCTTCGGTTCAGCCGAGAGAGCCAGACCAGCCGGAGACAACGGGCAATTCAGATGAGGCCGGCCAGCCGGAGATAACGGTAAAGCCGGAAGCATGCTGCGAGGCGGCTTGTACTGACGGAAAGAGCGAGCCGAAGGCATACGGAGAGCATGAAGAGCCTGATGCAGAAGCCGAAAAACCGGTTCTGCCGAAGGAGTGCAAGAAAAACGTAATCTTCCCTGAAGAACTCATAGAAGAAATTGCCAAGGTTTCCTCAAAGGATCTGCAGGAAGTTGAGATAAAGATACAGAGCGCTGAACTGAGAATAAGATACGCCGGATACAGAGGCGAAAACGGTCTCAAAGAAGAGGTAAAACATTTTGCCGGAACCGGCGAAGCTGAAAAGCCGCCAGCCGATGAGACCTCAGCGGCCGATAACATTTCAGCGAACAATAAGATTTCAGCGGCAGACGAGACTTCAGTAGCAGCGGGGACTTCGGCAGAAGTTGAAGTTTCAGCGGAAAAAGGAATTTTTTCGGAAAAAGAGCAGGAAAAGCGCAGCGAGGAAGTTCTGAAAGAAAGAATAAAGCCGGAAGAAATGCCGGCAAAGGATATTAAAAAGCCCGGCAAGTTCGGCGCTGATAACTTCAATACGACTAGGTCGGGCCGTGTATTTACGGAAGAAGAATTGGAGAAACAAATCAGAGATTAGACGGAGGAATAAAGAATGTTTTGTACAAAATGCGGCAGTAAATTGCATGACGGCGACGTCTTTTGCGCGCAATGCGGCACCAGAGTAAGAAAAGAGGAAACAGGACAAAACGAAAGCAGATATTCGGATGTCGTTTTTAATCCGCCGTTTAAGCTTGAAGCGCAGAGAAGAACAGAAGAAATTTCCCAGGGAATCAAAGAATACAGCAGCGAGCCAAAGAGAGAAAGCGTCGACTTTAACTGGAATCTGGATGGCTTCCCGGGAAACCGCCTGTCAAGAGCTGACGAAGACTTCAAGTTCAACTGGGACGACGTTATTGAAAAGAGAAACAGAAATAGAGAAGTAGACCTAGAAAAGATAGTGCCGGCAGGGGCAACTTCTGTGCAGGAGCAGAAGGGAGCTGCCGGAGATTCTGCTGAAACCGCAGAAAATACAGACGAAATAAAGAAAGAAGAGCTGGAAAAAGAAGATACAGAAAAAGGTCTTTCTATAGAAGAACTGGAGAGAGAATTATTCGGTGAAGCTCCGAGCCAAGTCTCTCAGGATGCCGAAAGAGAACTGGAGATGACGCTTCGGTACAGACGCGAGGACTTGGACGGTGCGAAGGACAAGTTCTACACATACAATGCCAAGAGAGACGCTTTTCAGGAACTTTTGGATAAAGAAAAGGCTCATATAGAGAAACTGGAGGAAGCGCGCAGTGCGCAGTGGCAGAGCCTTACTCCGGCAGAAGAGGAACCTCGTGCGAAAGAACCGCCAGCCTTTGAAGACATATTCGTAGAGCCGAAACTATTTAATGAAAATTATCTCCAGGAAGTCGGAATCGCTATGCCGCCTAAAACCGCAGCCGTTATGGCGGACGAAGAGACTGGGGAAAGAACAGAGGAACTGGCAGCTGCGGCCGCTCTGGGAGCAGCCGCTGGAGTTGTCGGAGCGGCCGGAACTGCAGGAATTGCCGAAGCAGTGACTGCTGAAAGCTCTTCCGAAAAACATGCCGCAGGAGATTCCCAGGATGCAGCAGAAAGCCGGGCCGAGCAGACAGCTGAGAGTTCGGCCGAAAAGCCGGCTGAATCGGCTGAATCGGCTGAAAATGAGGAAAAACAGAATACAGAACAAGAGATAAAGGATGGCGCAGAAACGCCTCCCTTTCAGGCAGAAAGCCAGCCCGAAGATAAAACAAGCGAAACAGACGAAACAAGCGAAACTGGTGAAACGGGAGAAGAACACGGGAATGAAGATCACGAGAACGAAGAGCACAAGGAGAAAGCAAAGCTCAGATTCTCAGACGTATTTCCCCGTGACGCTGTTGACATTGACAGCGGCGCTGGTGATGGCAGCGATGCTACTGCCGGAAAAGAAGAAAAAGCCGCAAAGGGACAGCCGGTAGATATTGGCGAAGACGAAGATGACGACGAAGAAGAGCGCCGCAGACCGGTTTTAAAATTCGTTATAATACTTCTTGCCATACTTGTGGCCATCGAAATCATAGTCATAGGTATAAAATTCATCGCGCCTGAGAGCGGATTCTCACAGGGCGTGGATAAGTTCATCAACTCAATTGCAGGCATATTCAGCGGCAGTGACGATGAGGGCACAGCAGAGCCTGAGCCGGCAGCCGAAGTGACATATATCACCGAATACATCAACGCATCGTCAGCAGGGGCGGCAAATATAGGAAGCATTTCCGAAAATATAAGCCTTAAATATGATTCGGACAAGACCTACGCTTTTGAAGAGATACAGTCAGCAGGCCAATTCCAGGATGAAGTCTGGAAGACGGACGACGACGGGAACGATATATATATAGGTCAGCAGATCATCGAAAGCCTTATAACCTATTACAATCAGATGAAAGATGAAGAAACGCTGGCAGAGGGAGTCGTGGGCATCAATAAACTTGAGATCGGTGAGATAAAAGCCGGAGAATCCGGATATTATGTTTTGACAAAGCTTACTTACGCACAGGAAGAGGGGGGAGAAACCGTCAAATACGAGTCGGTTCACCTTACGGATTCGTCAGATGCGATAACCGTTAAAGAAGTGAAGGAGGAAAACTTATAATGAGCAAAACTAATCGAAAAGCATTGATTATTCTGTTGGTAGTCATACTGATAATCGGCGCTTTTCTGGGGCTGATTGGATTTATTGCAGATTTCATGTGGTTCAAAGAAATGGGCTATCTTTCGGTATTCTTCAAGCAGCTGGTGACTCAGCTGACGGTGGGAGTGCCGACTTTCATAGTCATAACCGTACTTGTATATCTGTATCTTGGAATGCTTAGAAAAGGCTATTTTTCGCAGATAGCGTCTTCCGAGCAGACCAACATGAAGAGGCTGAAAAGAATTACGGCGGCGCTTGCTGTCATTTTCGGCATATTTGCCACGGTGATGACCGTGTGGCAGCTGTGGTTTGACATACTGAAGTTCGCCAACAGCACTGACTTCGATATTACAGACCCTCTGTTTAACTTCGATATTTCATTCTATATCTTCAAGCTGGATTTTCTTACTCAGCTGAATGAAATAATGATAGGAGTTATCATAGGATTCATAATAATGACCGTCATATACTATACCATATTGTTGACGGTGAGGACGCCGGACGTGTTCAAGGAAACCGTTCCTCCGGGAGCGGAAAACGTTGACGGCGGAAATTTTGAAGATGAAAGCCAGCGCTTTGGAGACGGCGGAAACGGCTCAAATAGACGCGGAGCAGGCAGCGCAAACGATATGTTCGGAAAATTTGCCGAGGCTTTCACCGGAAGAAAATTTGAAGCCAGACCGAGACCGAAGAAACAGTTTGACAACACCAACTTCAAGCAGCTTCTCAAAATTGCTTCAGGCAAGATAGGCGTTCTCGGATTTATCTTCTTCATAATGCTGGGAATCAATTTCTTCCTGCAGCAGTTCGATCTGCTCCACGCACACACCGGAGCCGTATACGGAGCAGGCTGCACCGACGTAACCGTAACTCTGTGGAAACTGAGAATCCTCTGCGCCCTTTCAGTGATTGCGGCGGTGCTGTTTGTTGTGTTCATGAAACAGAAAAAGTATAAGAAGATTCTCACCGTTCCTGTCATCATGATAGCGGTTGGACTTGTCGGAACAGGAGCGGAACTGCTAGTGCAGAACGTCATCGTATCGCCTGACGAACTGGCCAAAGAATCCAAATATATCGAGAGGAACATCGAGTACACCCAGTACGCCTATCAGCTGGACGATGTTTCTATCAAAGCTTTCGAAGCAGACAACAGCCTTTCGGCAGCAGATATAAATGAAAATACAGAGACGATAAACAACATCCGTATCAACGACTTCAACCCGACAAAACAATTCTACAACCAGACTCAGAGTATACGTCAGTACTATACCTTCAACGATGTAGATAACGACAGGTATATGATCAACGGTAAGTATACCCAGACATATCTGTCTACGAGAGAAATTGACGAGACAAAAACAGGCGAATCATGGCTCAACCGTCACCTGAAATATACTCACGGATACGGTGTAACGATTTCGCAGGTAAATCAGGTTACTGCCAGCGGCCAGCCTGATGTTCTGGTAGGAAACATTCCTCCTGAATCCAGCGTCGAAGAGCTGAAAATTACAAGACCGGAAATTTATTTCGGAGAGCTTTCCAACGATTATGTCGTAGTGGGAACCAATGAGCCGGAATTCGACTATCCTTCCGGCGACAGCAACCAGTATGCTCAGTACGAGGGAACGGCGGGAATAAATATGAATCTTTTCAACCGCCTGGTATTCGCCATAAATGAAAGAAACTTCAAGCTCCTGGTTTCCTCCAATATAGACAGCGATTCAAAAATCATAATTCACAGAAACGTTATGGACAGAATCAGAACCATAATGCCTTATCTGAATTATGAAAGCGACCCGTATATGGTAGTCGTTGACGGTAAGCTTTACTGGATGGTGGACGCATATACTACAAGCTCCAACTATCCTTACTCTCAGCCTTGCGACGCAAACGGCACCAATTATATAAGAAACTCCATCAAGGTAGTTGTGGACGCGTACAACGGAGATGTAAATTTCTACGTGGTAGATGAGAAGGATCCTATCGCTCAGACTTATGCCAAAATATATCCTGAGCTCTTCAAGGATTTCGATGAAATGCCTGAAGGAATCAAGTCCCATATCCGTTATCCTAACAGATTGTTTGAAATTCAGGCGGATATATATGCAAGATACCACATGGAGGACATCAGCGCGTTCTATCTGAATGAAGATCAGTGGGACATAGCTTATGAGATTTACGGAACGGAACAGGTTCAGATAACTCCAAGCTATTACATCGCCAAGCTCCCGGGAGAGGAAAAGGCAGAGTTCTTTAACTCAATCCCTTATACTCCTAAGACCAAGAAGAATATGACGGCGTTGTTTGTAGCAAGAAATGACGGAGATAATTACGGCGAGCTGGTGCTCTACCAGTTCCCGAAGAGCAGGACTATTTACGGCCCTGAACAGATAGAGGCTCAGATAGACCAGAATACCGAGATTTCCAAGGAATTCTCCCTCTGGAATTCGTCAGGAACCAAGTACAGCAGAGGAAACATGTTCATAATACCGATAAATTCCTCAATACTGTATGTAGAGCCCGTATATCTGGAGGCTACCAACTCCAGTATACCTGAAGTCAAAAGGATAATCGTAGCCTACGACGACAAGATAGCATACGAAGAAACCCTTGCAGAGTGTCTCGTATCATTGTTCGGCGAGCAGGCTGAGGAGGGCGTCGATACCTCCGAGCCTGGAAACCAGGGCGGCGAAACAGGCGACAATCAGGGCGGAGAATCTTCAGCCCTTTCGCAGGATGAACTGATAGATAAGGCTGTCACGGCTCTTGAAAACGCGCAGAATGCACAGCAGTCGGGAGACTGGGCAGCTTACGGAGAATATCTTGACGAGCTTGAAGACGCTCTCAACCAGTTAACTGCATAAAGAGTTAAAGCCAGTCCTGCCGGATCGTTTAGATGCGGCAGGACTTGACGGCTTAAAGGAATATATAATGATAGAAAGAATATCAAAACTGTAAGACGGAGGTCAATAAAAAATGCTGGATTTTGATTTTGAGCGAATGTTGTTCAAAATACCGCCAAACGAGCACACCAATGAAGAAATAGCCGAGATTTTAAAGGCCCATCCCGAGGTACAATTCGTATCCATGGTAGGCCTTGACATCGCCGGCAACGACACAGACGAGAGAATTCCAGTCAGATTGTTTTTAGACGATATGGACGACATGCTAGAACACGGAGTGCAGACCGACGGGTCCAGCGTACATTTGCCTAAAATAGCCGAATTAAACAATGCAAAAGTAGACATGATACCTGACAAGAACGTCAACTGGTATGTGGATTACAATTTTGACAACATTTCGGTAAAGACGGGACTTCCTGTGGGAACTCTCAGAATCCCTGCTTTTCTCATACATAACGACAAGGCAGAGGTAGGCGCGAGAGTTATCCTGAAAAAATCAGTGGAACAATTTAAGAGCGGTCTCATGGAGCTGCTGCGTCAAAACCCTTACGTGTTTGAGTATATCGACGGAGCAGACAGCGCGGATGACCTGGAAGAAATCCTCATCACCAGCGCCACCGAGCTGGAGTTTTGGGTAAGGACGCCTGAAGACAAAGCTGACAAGGAACAGCTTTCCACTTCCCAGGAACTCAAGGAACAGTACTGGAAGAGAACTTACGGACCTGTCAGGACGGCTTTGGAAAAGACTCTGGAAATACTCGATTATTATGGAATTGAAATGGAAATGGGGCATAAAGAAGTCGGAGGCGTAAAATCGAAGATCACACGCTCCGGCAGCCACGACCACATCATGGAACAGCTTGAGATAGACTGGAAATATTCCGGAGCCATGCAGGCTGCCGACAATGAAAAACACGTAAAATACGTGGTACGTGACGTATTCAACCAGTTCGGACTGTCGACGACCTTTATGGCCAAGCCTGTCGAGGGCGTCGCCGGAAACGGAGAGCATACCCATTTAGGCGTCTCAGCCCGCACCAAGTCGGGCAAGGTGATCAGTCTTTTCGCGGCGGCAAACCCGAAAGAAGACTTCCTCAATCCTATAGGCTTCGGAAGCCTGATGGGCATACTCAAAAACTACGAGGTGATCAACCCGTTCGTGAGCCCCTCGCTGGACGCTCTCAACAGGCTGAAGCCGGGCTACGAGGCGCCTGTCTGCATAGTGACTTCACTGGGACACAGCGCCCATGAGCCGTCAAGAAACAGAACCATACTCATAGGTCTTGTCAGAGATGAGAGAAACCCTCTGGCGACGAGGTTTGAGCTTCGTTCGCCAAATCCCAAGTCCAATACATACCTCGTACTTGCCAGCAGCTATATGGCTATGCTGGACGGCGTAAGGAGCGCTCTTGAGGCAGGGAAAACGCCTGAAGAGCTGGAAAAGTCAATTTCCAAGTCCCTGGGAGAAGAAGATTTTTATCTGGAGACCGAAAGAGAATACAGAACTGAAAAAGATGTATTCGAGGACTTCACAGAAGAAGAAAGAAACGCCAGATTCGGCGTAGCGCCGGCCACTGTCTGGGAGAATCTCCGCGGCTTTACAAAATATCCGGAAAAAGTCGCCGCGATCTCGGGAGAGGGGGTCTTTTCCGAGGCCGCCATCGAGTCTTACACGGCGTACGCTCTTAATCAGTGGAAAACCGAGCTTCACAACAGGACTATTCCTGAGTACATGAGAGATATAAGGGAATATGTGAAGAAACACGGCGACGACGCGACAGACTACGATATAGATAACTGGGAAAAGATAACTTCTCTCAAATATGAGATAGCAAAGAGCAGTTTGTCTAAAAAAAGTCTTCTGGCCAGGGTAAGAGAAGCCCTCGACTGCGGAGATCTGCAGAGAGCATCAGATTTGCAGCTGGAACTTCAGGCCAAGATGAGCATGCTTAGAAATTTATACAGTACGTACAGAAAGAACCTGCTGTAGCGGGTGCACTGCATGTACAGAAAAGAGGATGAAAATGTTAGACATTAAGAGAATCAGAGAAGACTACGAAGGCGTAAAAGCCGGAGTCGAAAAAAGATGCAAGGGAGATTTCGGCTTGAGCAGAGTTCCTGAGCTGGACGCTAAGAGAAGAGAAGTTCTCGCTAAGGTCGAACAGATGAAAAACCGCCAGAACACCGTTTCCAAGGAAATACCAAAGCTGAAAAAAGCAGGAGAAGACGCTTCCGCGATCATGGCGGAGATGAAAGAGCTTTCAGGACAGATCAAGGAACTGGACGGACAGCTCGCAGAGATAGAAAAAGAACTGAAAGAAGTGCTCCTGGGAATCCCTAACACGCCTTACAAAGACGTTCAGATCGGCGAAGACGACACGGACAATGTGGAAATGAGAAAGTTCATGGAGCCAAGAGATTTTGGCTTCGAGCCAAAAGCCCACTGGGACGTGGGAACTGATCTGGACATACTGGACTTCGACAGAGCCGCCAAAATTTCAGGCGCCAGATTCACCGTATATAAAAAGCTGGGAGCCAGACTTGAGAGAGCTGTCATCAACTTCATGCTCGACCTGCATACCGTAGATCAGGATTATGTTGAGATCCTGCCTCCGTTTATGGTCAACAGGGCGGCTATGACAGGAACAGGCCAGCTGCCTAAATTTGAAGAGGATATGTTCTACGTTCCGCAGAAAGACTTCTTCCTCATCCCTACGGCGGAAGTTCCGGTCACCAACCTGCGTGCGCAGGAAATCATGCCTGAAGCAGAACTGCCTGTATATTATACAGCCTATACGCCTTGTTTCCGTGCGGAAGCAGGCTCTGCAGGAAGAGACACCAGAGGTCTCATCCGTCAGCATCAGTTCAACAAGGTGGAACTGGTCAAGTTCGTGAAGCCTGAAACATCTTACGATGAGCTGGAAAAACTGACTGCGGACGCTGAAGAGGTTCTGAAACGCCTTGAGATACCTTACAGAGTAGTGAGACTCAGCTCCGGAGACCTAGGATTCTCGTCAGCCATGACTTACGATATCGAAGTATGGATGCCAAGCTATGGCAGATACGTTGAAATCTCTTCATGCAGTAACTTTGAGGATTTTCAGGCCAGAAGAGCCAACATACGCTACAGGAATGAAGAGACCGGCAAGGCCGAATTCGTTCATACGCTCAACGGCTCAGGACTGGCTGTAGGAAGAACAGTAGCCGCCATTCTGGAAAATTACCAGCAGGAGGACGGCTCGGTGGTGATTCCTGAGGCTCTGAGAAAATATATGGGCTGCGATGTAATAAAGTAAAATGGAAATAAGAGAGAACCTGCTGTTTGGCGGTATAAGCCAGGAAAGCATAGACAAGATGCTTGTCTGCTCGAAGAGCAATATAAAGAAATATTCTCAGGGAGAAAAAGTGTTTTTACAGGGAGATGAACCCCGCAAGCTCTTTGTCATCTTGGAGGGCAGAGTTAAATTTGTAAAAAATCTGTTCTCGGGCAAGAAACAATTTTTAGATGAGGTTTATGAGGGAAGCGTTTTCGGTGAAAGCTGCTTTCTGGGAGAAAAAGCCTGTTATGGCTACGATGCTGAGGCGGCCTGCGATACGGAGGTTCTTGAAATTCCATGGGAATATTTTCACTGCTTCTGTGACAATACATGCGCTCACCACCAGCAGCTTATAAGAAATATGCTGGGTATATTATCAGCGAAAGAAATTCACGCCATGAAAAAAATAAGTATGGTCACGCCCACATCTTTAAAGGAGCGCATAGCCAACTGGCTGCTCGATTGTCTCGAAGACGATGATGATGACAGCGACATGACCATATATCTGCAAATGAGCAGAGAAGAACTGGCCGACTTTCTGGGGGTCGCTAGGCCATCCCTTTCCAGAGCCCTGATGAGGCTCAAGGAAGAGGGGCTCATAGATGTGGGAAAAAATAGAATAACAGTTTTGGACAGATACGCTTTGGAGAAACTGGCTGATTGAGAAACAGCTGTTCATGCCAACGTCGTTCACACCAATTTGCACCCTCCCTCGAACAGAGAGAGGGTGTTTTTTGTTCACAGAAAAGATTGATTAAATTTTATCACAGTATGTAACCATGGTTACATACTTGCTCTTTTCTATGGGTTAAAATAATGATATAAATACGAAAGGAGGGCAATTATGTTATTTCAAACATCACAGAAGCACGAGGAGCTTCGGACCCAGATAAGAGAGTGGGCAGAAAAAGAGATAAAGCCCATAGCCTTTTCTCTTGACAAAAACAATGAATTTCCTAAAGAACAGATAAAGGACTTCGGCAAGAAAGGATTTATGGGGCTTCCGTATCCTAAAGAATACGGCGGAGCGGGAAAAGATATACTCAGCTACGCCATAGCCGTGGAAGAATTGTCCAGAGTAGACGGCGGAACGGGAGTAATATTGTCGGCTCACGTTTCCCTGGGAGCTTACCCTATCTTCGCTTACGGTACAGAAGAACAGAAGAAGAA
>OLRF01001627.1_pt1 | contig 22667 bp, 20 predicted proteins | sample 1672061 | NCBI WGS metagenome assembly OLRF01 (sample SAMEA3136641, study PRJEB25190) | human gut metagenome | reverse complement strand
ACGGGCGCGCCGCCGAGTCTGTCTGTATCCGGTTCTTGGCGCAGAGATGCGTGTCAACGCGGAACGGAAAATGACGGAATTTTTCGTGCAAAAAGACGGCGCGCAAAGCCGCCGGATTTGTTGACAGACCGGACGATTATGTGATATCATATCAAAAATTTGCGATTCGGCAGAAATGAGGCGAGGAAAATGGTTGCGGCCGCAGAGAATATGCAGGCATTTGGGTGGGATCTTTTTCCCGGCAACCGTGATTCTGTTTTTCTTGGCAGCGGCAGCATTGCCGGTGACGAACTTGATATTTCTTCTTTCGTGGTATTACCTGGTTTCGTAGATGTGCATGTACATCTCCGTGAGCCAGGTTTTTCTTATAAGGAGACCATTTCGTCCGGCACGCTTGCTGCGGCGCACGGCGGATACAGCCGCGTGTGCGCCATGCCCAATCTGGATCCGGCGCCGGACAGTTTGCAGACGCTTGTCCCCCAGCTGGAGCGCATCCGCACGGATGCGGTCATCGATGTGACGCCCTACGGCGCGATCACCGCGCACCGCGGCGGCAGGGAGCTTGCAGACATGGAGCAGCTCGCGCCCTATGTCGCCGGCTTTTCCGACGACGGCAGCGGCGTGCAGGATGCGGACGTGATGCGCGCCGCGATGCGCAAGGCGGCAAGCCTCGGCAAGCTCATCGCCGCGCACTGCGAGGACAACACCCTCCTGCACGGCGGCTATATCCACGACGGCGCGTATGCCCGCGCCCACGGGCACAAGGGCATCAGCAGCGAGAGTGAGTGGCGGCAGCTGGAGCGCGATCTCGAGCTGGTGCGCGAGACAGGCTGCGCCTATCATATGTGCCACGTGTCCACCAAGGAGAGTGTGGCGCTCATCCGCCGGGCGAAGGCGCAGGGGCTGGACGTCACCTGCGAGACCGCACCGCACTACCTCGTGCTGACCGAGGACGACCTGCGCGAGGACGGCAGCTTCAAGATGAACCCGCCCCTGCGCACGCAGGCCGACCGGCAGGCGCTCATCGAGGGCATCCTCGACGGCACGGTGGACATGATCGCGACCGACCACGCGCCGCACAGCGCGCAGGAAAAGGCCAGGGGCCTCGCCGGGAGCGCCATGGGTATCGTCGGCCTTGAGACGGCGTTTCCCGTGCTCTATACCCACCTTGTGCGCACCGGCGTGCTGACGCTCGACAAGCTCGTGGAGCTCATGGCGGTCAACCCCAGAAAGCGCTTCGGCTTCCCGCTGCGCGCGGACGATTATGCCGTCTGGGACCTGAACACGGAGTACCGCATCGACCCGGCGCAGTTTTGCTCCATGGGAAAGAGCACGCCCTTCGCCGGACAGACGGTCTACGGGCGGTGTGTGCGCAACGTCTGCGGCGGCGCCGTCGTCTGGCAGGACGCGCAGGACTGAGCGCCCTTCATTTACATATTAAATATATGACATACAGGACTTTTTACGTACTGAGGAGGAAATCACATGCCCAAGAGAACGGATCTGAAGAAAATTATGATCATCGGCTCCGGCCCGATCGTCATCGGTCAGGCCGCTGAGTTTGACTATGCCGGCACGCAGGCGTGCCTGTCGCTCAAGGAGGAGGGGTACGAGGTCATTCTCGTCAACTCCAACCCTGCCACGATCATGACGGATACCTCCGTCGCGGACAAGGTGTACATGGAGCCGCTGACGCTGGAGTATGTGGCGCGTATCCTGCGCAAGGAGCGCCCGGACGCGATCGTCCCGGGCATCGGCGGCCAGACCGGCCTGAATCTGGCGATGCAGCTCGAGCAGAAGGGCGTGCTCAAGGAGTGCCAGGTCGAGCTTCTCGGCACGGACAGCGACAGCATCCGCCGTGCCGAGGACCGCGAGCAGTTCAAGGAGCTCTGCCAGAGCATCGGCGAGCCGGTCATCCCGTCGCAGATCACCTACGGCCTCGAGGAGGCCAAGGCCGCGGCCGCGGCCATCGGCTATCCGGTCGTGCTGCGCCCGGCGTTCACGCTCGGCGGCACGGGCGGCGGCTTTGCCGACGACGAGGCGCAGCTCGTCGAGCTGGGCATGCAGGCGTTCAAGCTCTCGCCCATCCATCAGGTGCTGATCGAAAAGAGCGTCAAGGGCTATAAGGAGATCGAGTTTGAGGTCATGCGCGATGCGTCCGACCGCGCCATCACCATCTGCGGCATGGAGAACATCGACCCCGTGGGCGTGCACACCGGCGACTCCGCCGTCGTCGCGCCGATCATGACGCTCAGCGACCATGACATGAAGATGCTCAACGACAGCGCGATCAAGATCATCCGCGCGCTGAAGATCCAGGGCGGCTGCAACGTGCAGTTTGCGCTCAACCCCAAGACCTCGGAGTACTTCCTCATTGAGATCAACCCCCGCGTCTCCCGCTCGTCGGCGCTGGCGAGCAAGGCCAGCGGCTATCCCATCGCGCGCGTCACGGCCAAGGTCGCCGTCGGCATGAACCTCGATGAGATCGCCGTCGCCAACACGACGGCCGCGTTCGAGCCGTCGCTGGACTACGTGGTCGCAAAGCTGCCGCGCTTCCCGTTCGATAAGTTCTCGACCGCCGCCAACACGCTCGGCACGCAGATGAAGGCCACGGGCGAGGTCATGGGCATCGGCAGTACGCTCGAGGAGTGCCTGCTCAAGTCCGTCCGCTCGCTGGAGATCGGCGCGCAGCACCTCTGGCTGCCGAAGTTCCAGAACATGACCAAGGCGGAGCTGACCGAGTACCTGCACCAGTTCCGCGATGACGGCCTCTTTGCCGTCGCGCAGCTGCTGCGTCTGGGCGCGAGCGTGGACGAAGTTGCTGCGCTGACGATGATCACGCCGTACTTCCTCGAGACCATCCGCGGCATCGTGGACATGGAGCAGACGCTCTGCGCGCACAAGGGCGACGGAGAGACGCTCAAGCGGGCCAAGCAGATGGGCTTCTGTGACCCCTACATCGCGCGGCTCTGGGGCGTGCGCGAGGAGGATGTGTATGCCCAGCGCGTGCAGCTGGGGCTCTACCCCGCCTACAAGATGGTGGACACCAGCCACACCGGCGCTTACATCCCCTATTTCTACTCCACCTATGCCCCCGGCGCAAAGAGCGAGGCGCGCCGCTCGGACAAGAAGAAGGTCGTCGTGCTCGGCGCAGGCCCGATCCGCATCGGTCAGGGCGTGGAGTTTGACTACTCCACCGTCCACGCGGTGCAGACCATCCGGCGCGCGGGCTACGAGGCCATCATCATCAACAACAACCCCGAGACGGTCTCCACCGACTACACGACCGCCGATAAGCTGTATTTCGAGCCCCTCACGCCCGAGGATGTCATGAACATCCTGCATGAGGAGCAGGCCGATCAGGTGATCGCCAGCCTCGGCGGCCAGACGGCCATCAATCTGGCGCAGCCGCTCATGACGCGCGGCGTGCAGATCATCGGCACGGACTGCGCCGCGATCGAGCGCGCGGAAAACCGCGACTGCTTTGAAAAGCTGCTGCTCGAGCTGAACATTCCGCAGCCGATGGGCGCGGCGGTGACGAATCTGGACGACGGTCTCAAGGCTGCGCACACGGTGGGCTATCCGGTGCTGGTGCGCCCGTCGTTCGTGCTGGGCGGCCGCGCCATGGAGATCGTGGCCGACGACGAGATGCTGCGCCACTATCTGCAGAACGCCGTGCGCACCGGCGAGGGCAAGCCCGTGCTGGTCGATAAGTACATCTCCGGCCGCGAGGTCGAGGTCGACGCCATCTGCGACGGCAGAGACGTGTTCGTGCCCGGCATCATGGAGCTGGTCGAGCGCACCGGTGTCCACTCCGGCGACTCCATCAGCGTCTACCCGCCGTTTTCCATCTCCGACAAGGTCAAGGGCACGATCCTGACCTATGCCAAGAAGCTCGGTCTGGGCATCGGCATTGTCGGCCTGTATAACATCCAGTTCATCGTCGATAAGAGCGACCATGTCTACATCATCGAGGTCAACCCCCGCTCGTCGCGCACGGTGCCGTTTTTGTCGAAGGCTACGGGCTATCAGCTCGCGGACATCGCCACCAACGTCATCCTCGGCACGAGCCTCAAGGAGCAGGGCATCTTCGACCTGTATCCGCCGGAAAAAGAGCGCTGCTATGTCAAGGCGCCGGTGTTCTCCTTTGCCAAGCTCCACGGGCTGGACGCCTACCTCTCCCCGGAGATGAAGTCCACGGGTGAGGCCATCGGCTACGACAAGAAGCTCTCGCGCGCCATGTACAAGGCGCTGCAGGCCTCCGGCATGAACGTGCAGAACTACGGCACCGTGTTCGTGACGCTGGCCGATGAGGACAAGCCGGAGGGCCTGCCGCTCGTGCGCCGGTTCTATGAGATGGGCTTTAACATCGAGGCGACCGCCGGCACGGCTGCCTACCTCAAGTCCTTCGGCATCCGCACGCGCGTGCGCGGCAAGATCAGCGACGGCAGCCACGAGATCCTCGATTCCATCCGCAGCGGCTACGTCAGCTACATCATCAACACCCGCTCCATCCATTCGAGCGTCCACGCGCAGGACGGCGCTGCGATCCGGCGCTGCGCGGTGGAAAACGGCGTGACCGTCTTTACCTCGCTCGATACGGTGCGCGTGCTGCTCGACGTGCTCGAGGAGACGACGCTGGCCGTGTCCACGATCCACGCGGAGTAAGCCATGCAGCAGAAACGTTTCACCATTGCGGAAAACGCGCCCGTCGCCCGCGGGACGTATCGTCTGCGTCTCGCGGGGGACACCGCCGCGATCACCGCGCCGGGGCAGTTTGCGGACATCCGGCTCGCCGGATATTTTCTGCGCCGCCCCGTGTCGGTGTGCAGCTGGAGTGACGGCGCGCTGACGCTGTATTATAAAGTGGCGGGCGCAGGCACGGCGCAGCTGAGCACGCTGGCGCCGGGCACGGAGCTGGACCTGCTGGTTGGTCTCGGCAACGGCTTTGACACCGCACCCGCCGGTGCGCGGCCGCTGCTGGTCGGCGGCGGCGTGGGCGCGTCCCCGCTGTACGGTCTGGCGCAGCAGCTCGTTGCCGAGGGGTGCAGCCCGCTGGCCGTGCTCGGCTTTCGCACGGCGGCAGAGGTGCTGCTTGCCGATGCGTTTGAAGCGCTCGGCATCCCCGTCACGGTCGTGACCGAGGACGGCACCATGGGCGCGCGCGGCTTCGTGACCGACGCGCTGCCCGAGGGCGGCACCTATGTGTATGCCTGCGGGCCGATGCCCATGCTGCAGGCGCTGTGCAGCGCGACGCCGCTCGACGGTCAGCTGAGCCTTGAGGCGCGCATGGGCTGCGGCTTCGGCGCGTGCATGGGCTGCACCTGCAAAACGACGCACGGCAGCAAGCGCGTCTGCAAGGACGGGCCCGTGTTCACAAAGGAGGAGATCGTATGGCCGCAACAGCCGTAACGCTCTGTGGGATCGAGCTGGAAAACCCCATCATCCCGGCCAGCGGCACGTTTGGCTACGGGCAGGAGTTTGCGCAGCTGTATGACATCAATATGCTCGGCACGTTCTCCTTCAAGGGGACGACGCGCGCGCCGCGCTTCGGCAACCCCACGCCGCGCATCGCCGAGTATGCCGGCGGAATGCTCAACGCGGTGGGGCTGCAGAACCCCGGCGTGGACGCGGTCATCGCGCACGAGCTGCCGGAGCTGAAAAAGGTGTTTCACAAGCCGGTCATGGCGAATGTGAGCGGCTTCAGCGTGGAAGAATATGCCGAGGTCTGCGCCAGGCTTGACGCGCAGCCGCAGGTCGGCTGGCTGGAGGTCAACATCTCCTGCCCGAACGTCCACGGCGGCGGCGCTGCCTTCGGCGCGGAGCCGTCGGCCGCGGCGGAGGTGACGCGCGCGGTGCGCGCCGTGACGAAAAAGCCGATCATCCTCAAGCTCTCGCCGACGGCGGCGGACATTGCCGCCGTTGCCAAGGCCTGTGAGGACGCGGGCGCGGACGGCGTGAGCCTCATCAACACCCTGCCGGGTATGCGCATCGACCTTGCGCGCCGCCGCCCGCTGCTGGCCAACCGGACCGGCGGCATGTCCGGCCCCGGTATGTTCCCGCTGGCCGTGCGCATGGTCTATCAGGTGTACGAGGCGGTGCACATCCCCATTGTGGGCATGGGCGGCGTGACGAGCGCGCAGGACGTTCTGGAGCTGATGCTCGCGGGCGCGACGGCGGTCGGTGTGGGCGCGGCAAACCTGGTCGAGCCGTATGCCTGCAAGCACATCATTGAAACTCTGCCGGACGCGATGGCGCGCTTCGGCATCGACAATCTCAGGGACATCATAGGAGGAGCACATCATGGGTAAGGACGTTATCATTGCGCTGGATTTTGACAGCCGGGAAAAGACGCTCGCATTTCTCGACCTCTTTCAGGACGAGAAGCCGTTTGTGAAGATCGGCATAGAGCTGTTTTATGCCGAAGGGCCGGACATCGTGCGCCAGATCCACGCGCGCGGCCACAGGATCTTTCTCGACCTCAAACTGCACGACATCCCGAACACGGTGAAAAAGGCGATGGCCGCGCTCTCGGCGCTGGATGTGGATATCATCAACCTCCACGCTGCCGGCACGAAGGCCATGATGAGCGCCGCGCTCGAGGGACTGACCCGGCCGGACGGCACGCGCCCGCTGCTCATCGCCGTGACGCAGCTGACCTCAACGGACCAGGAGCGCATGGACCGGGAGCTGCTCATCCACGCGCCGATCGACGAGGTCGTGCTGCACTATGCGCGCAATGCGCGCGATGCCGGTCTTGACGGCGTGGTCTGCTCCCCGCTGGAGGCGGGCAGCATCCATGCGCGCTGCGGCGCGGACTTTCTGACCGTGACGCCCGGCGTGCGCTTTGCCGACGGGGAGAGCGGCGACCAGAAGCGCGTCACAACGCCGGAGCGCGCCCGGGAGATCGGCTCGGACTACATCGTCGTCGGCCGTCCGATCACGCAGGCGGACGATCCCGTCGCCGCCTATCGCCGGTGCGTGGCCGCGTTCGTCGGCTGAGCGCCGGATCAGAGACTTTTTCAACAGGAGGAACTGCTATGGATATCAAACACGAAGTTGCGCGCAGCCTGCTCTCGATCGAGGCGGTGTTCCTGCGCCCGCAGGAGCCGTTCACGTGGGCCAGCGGCATCAAGAGCCCCATCTACTGCGACAACCGCCTCATCCTGACCGCGCCCGAGGCGCGTGATCTGGTCGAGCGCGCCATCGCCGAGACGGTCAAGCGCGAGTATCCGCAGGCGCAGGTGCTCATGGGCACGGCCACGGCCGGCATCGCCCACGCCGCCATCGCCGCGCATCTGCTCGGTCTGCCGATGGGCTATGTCCGCTCGAGCAGCAAGGATCACGGCCGTCAGAACCGCATCGAGGGCAAGCTCGTCCCGGGGCAGAAGGTCGTGGTCGTCGAGGATCTGATCTCCACCGGCGGCAGCGTGCTCGACGCGGTGGACGCGCTGCGTGAAGCCGGCGCGGAGGTGCTCGGCGTCGTGAGCATCTTCACCTACGGCATGAAAAAGGGCGTGGAGCGGCTCGCCGCAGCGCAGGTCAGAAACGTGAGCCTCACGGATCTGGACACCGTCGCCAGCACGGGTGCACAGGAGGGCTACATCACCGAGGCCGACGTCGCGCGGCTGCTGGCCTTCCGTGAAAACCCCTCCGACGAGAGCTGGATCCAGGCAGAAAGTCAGGCGTGATATGAAGCATCTGATCGACATTATGCAGCTGACCCCGCAGGAGATCATGGAGCTCATCGACACCGCCTGCGCGATCATGGAGCACCCCGAGCAATATGCCCACAAGTGCGACGGGAAGATCCTCGCCACGCTGTTTTTCGAGCCGTCCACGCGCACGCGCCTGAGCTTCGAGAGCGCGATGCTCTCGCTCGGCGGCAAGGTGCTCAGCGTCGCCTCGGCGGAGAGCTCGTCCGCCTCCAAGGGCGAGACCGTCGCGGACACCGTGCGCGTCGTCAGCTGCTACAGCGACATCATCGCCATGCGCCATCCCAAGGAGGGCGCGCCGCTGGTCGCTTCCATGCACGCGCAGGTCCCGGTCATCAACGCGGGCGACGGCGGCCACAACCACCCCACGCAGACGCTGACCGACCTCATGACCATCTACCGCGAAAAGGGTCGGCTGGACGACCTGACGATCGGCCTGTGCGGCGACCTGAAGTTCGGCCGCACGGTGCACTCGCTCGTCGCCGCTATGAGCCGCTGCACGGGCATCCGCTTCGTGCTCATCTCCCCGGAGGAGCTCAAGCTCCCGCGCTACGTGAAGGACGAGTATCTCAAAAAGCCCGGCGTCCCCTACACGCAGTCCACGTCGCTCGAGGCCGTGATGCCGGAGCTGGACGTGCTGTATATGACCCGCGTGCAGCGCGAGCGCTTTTTCAACGAGGAGGACTACCTGCGCCTGCGCGACAGCTATATCCTCACGCCGGATAAGCTCGAGACCGCCAAGCCCGACATGAGCATCCTGCACCCGCTGCCGCGCGTCAACGAGATCGCCGCCGCCGTGGACAACGATCCGCGCGCCTGCTATTTCAAGCAGGTGAAAAACGGCCGCTATATCCGCATGGCGCTCATGCTCAAGCTGCTGGGCATCGACTGACGGGAGGAGAAACGTTATGCTTATTGATTCGATTCAAAACGGGATCGTCATCGACCACATCACAGCCGGCAAGGCCATGGAGCTCTACCAGATCCTCGGTCTGGACAAGCTCGCCTGCACCGTTGCCATCCTCAAAAACGTCACCAGCGGCAAGCTCGGCCGCAAGGACATCATCAAGATCGACGGCGAGATGGAGCTCGACTGGGACCTGATCGGCTACGTCGATCCGAGCATCACGGTCAACATCATCCGCGGCGGCGAGCTGCAGGAAAAGCGCACGCTCAAGCTGCCCGAGCGCATCCGCGGCGTGCTGCGGTGCAAGAATCCGCGCTGCATCACCTCGACCGAGCGCGAGCTGCCGCAGGAGTTCGTGCTCACGGATCGGGAGCGGCGCGTCTACCGCTGCCTGTACTGCGAGACCGAGGCGGGAAAGTGATCCCTCGGAAAATCTGATAAACCAAGTGGCGCGTCCGAAACCGGACGCGCCGCTTGTGCTTGCCGTTAGGCAAGCAGCCGGATGCCTTTGGTCATCAGGCTCAGCCCGAGGGCGACGATGAGGATCGTGCTGCTCTTGAGCAGATATTTGTTGTACCGCTTCGGGAGAAACGTCCCGAGCAGGCCGAACAGCAGCATAAAGACGCACGTGCCCGCGCCAAAGGCGAGCATGCTCACCGCGCCGCTTGCCCACGACCCGGACGAGGTGGCGAAGATCCACATCGACGACAGCGCGCCGCACGGCATCAGGCCGGTCAGCAGCCCGACGGCGAACGCCTTGCCCCGGAAGCGGCAGGGCCTGGTCAGTTCGGGGCTGATCCGGCACAGAAACGGCACGCCCCACATCCTGAGCCCGATGAGCACCACGAGCAGCCCGCTGACGGTCAGGAGCATAAAGGTAAGCTGCCGCCCATCTTGAGCGGCAGCTTGCTTTTTATAGAATCTACTATCCCTGATACCTTATTTTTTCAACCAGCGTTTCCTTTTTCAGATTACTGCTTAAAACGAGGGAAAGCACAATTTGTAGAATACCAACCAGAAGAATCATAACAAGAATCGGGATAAGAGGAACGTGATAAACGTTCATTCCAAAAATCCCATTATGCTTCGCATAGGAAAACAGTGCATAGCCAAGGGGCAGACCGGCAGCAAGTGCGACGCAGATGGTGCCAACCGTAAAAATCCGCCGCACTCCTGCTGGGAGCGCGGCGGAACTTTCTGGCGGATAGGGTGGGATTCGAACCCACGAGCCGCTTGCGCGACTACCTGATTTCGAGTCTTGTTCGCACTTGGCATTTCCGTGTCTGCTGTGGTCGGTGACGGCAGCTTTGGAAACGGCGAAAGCCCTTGTGCTGCAACGGATTTTGGACGCGCCGACCGGTATTGACCAGCTCCATATCAGAAAAAACCTGAGTTCAAATTGAAATGAGAAATGCCCCAAAACGACCAGCTTTTTGCACGCTGGCAAGAAAATACGCAAGAAGAAAGCCCTTGTCCGGTATGGCTTTGCGAGCGGCCTCCCGGATAAATGCAAGAAAAACCGGCTCAAAACAAATCACACGAAGCACCCTTTCGGACCGAAACACAGAAAGGAGTCTTCGTTATGAAATACGACGCCAAGGAATTCAAAAGATACCCAGAGATTATGAGCAAGGAGCAGATGCGGATCGCCTGTCACATCAGCAAACGGACGGCTCTCTATCTTCTCCAATTCAACCTGATTCCCCACACCTTCACCGGCAAGAAAACCCGCTGCTACGCCATCAAAAAGAGCGATGTGATCGCTTTTATGAACGACCGTGAGGTCAACCCGGAAAAATACATAGCGCCGAAGAACTGGTACAAATACGGAGGCGAAATAGTTCGGCCCTATAAAATTCGCATCCAACCGCCGTGCGCCAAGGACGAGAAGAAGCTCCGGCGCTACTATGAGAGCAAGCTGGCTGCGCTGCCGGATGTGATGGATGTGGCCGCCGCCGTGGACTTCACAGGCTATAACCGACGCACCGTCTGCCAATGGATTCGCGTGGGGAAGCTGAAGGCGCTGTCGCTGCTGCAGAAGTACATGATCCCCAAATGCTATCTCATCGACTGGCTCTGCTCAGACGATTACAACAACACAAACCGAAAATCCCGCCGGCATATCGATATGCTTTGGGAGGCGCAGAAATGGAGAGATTGATGCGGACATTTTCCCTTGTTTTCTCAAAAAGAGGCACAGGGGCATCATTCCCTTGGCGTCTGTTGAAAAAACGCCGATTCTGTGATACTATAATAACAATAAGCCGAGCGTTTGCTGAAGCCACCGAAAAGCCGGGAGGGAACAAAAATGAGCAGTAATTTCCTCAACGATGAAAACAAGGGCGATATCATCATTTACCAGTCTGAAAGCGGCGAGACAAAAATTGATGTCCGGTTTCAGGATGAAACTGTCTGGCTGACACAAGCGCAGATGGAGGAGCTTTTCCAATCTTCCCATGCAAATGTGGTTGAGCACATCAAAAACATCTATTCCGAAGGTGAGCTGGACGAAAGTTCAACCTGTCGGAAATTCCGACAAGTTCGCCGCGAGGGAAATCGCAATGTGGAGCGCGAAAGACTATATTATAACCTGGACATGATCATCTCTCTGGGCTATCGCATCAGGTCCTCCATTGCAACGCAGTTCCGCCGCTGGGCTACCGAGCGCTTGAAGGAGTACATGATCAAGGGCTTCGCCATGGATGATGAGCGCCTGAAGAATCTCGGCGGCGGCAGCTATTGGAAGGAGCTTCTTGACCGCATCCGGGACATCCGTTCCTCCGAAAAGGTGATGTACCGTCAGGTCCTCGACCTCTACGCTACTAGCGTGGACTATGACCCCAAAAGCGCCGAGTCGGTGGCTTTTTTCAAAATGGTGCAGAACAAGCTGCACTATGCCGCCCATGGCCATACCGCCGCAGAGGTGATTTTTGAGTGAGCCGATGCCGAAAAGCCATTTATGGGGCTTACCGCATTTTCCGGGGATTTTCCCACGGCGAAGGATATTGCTGTTGCAAAGAACTATCTCTCTGCGGACGAACTGAAGATACTGAACAATCTCGTTTCCGGATATTTTGACTTTGCGGAAATTCAGGCGATGCGCCGCCGGCCCATGTGCATGAGCGATTATGTAGAGAACCTGGACCGCATCCTTGCCTCCACCGGAGAAGCCCTGCTTACCGACGGGGGAACCGTAAGCCACACGCAGGCGATGGAGCAGGCAAAGGCGGAATACAGGAAATATCAGGTGCAGAATCTTTCTCCCGTGGAGGAGGAATATTTGCAGACCATTCGCAGCATCGAGAAGGCGGCAAAAGAGGGCGAAAAACGCTGACTCTGAAATGCCTTCACAGGGAAGTGATCCTCTTTGGGCCGGTATACTGCGGGTATGGATAGGGGCTGTCGTAAATATTCACAGGAGATTGTATATGGGTAACGAACAAGCGGAGATCGATGGCCTCCGCTTGCTTTATATGTTGGCTTCTGTAATTAGTCTGGAATCGATTCCTTGATTAAAGTCGACAATGCGCTTCCTTTTTGATGGTTTATGAGCCCCACGCCAAAAATGCAGACCTACTCTGGGCATGTGGCTTATGTGCGGGATTCACCGGGATCGACAACTACATACAGAAAGAAAATAAGGGCTTATCGGCTGACAGCGCTCTACCATGCGCTGTTGACGATAGGCCCTTATTATCCTGCTGCCGGACTGGCACCGTGAGATATGGCGTTTTACGGTCAAAAGAATGCGTTTCACCGTGAAACGCATTCATGAGGAAAAAACAGATTTCTTTTTGTCTCTCTCAATATATCTCGATATCTCATGTACCGAGGTATCATAAGTTTTGCGGAAAAGATTTATTCCGGCTCTTTTACTAGATATTCAGCCAAATAGGCTGGGACACAGTTGATCCAGAAGGTATACAGCCAGTCGACCTGAATGGTTTTGGAATCCAGATAATACTTTTCAAAATAGCGCGTAATACCACACATGAAGAAACGGAGCACTTCTCTCAATTCCGGCGTTATCGCACCCGGAAAATGGTTCCATTTCAGCAGCCTTACAAGATCCTCAACGCCCTTGTTTTCTATTTCGGAGCGCAGGTCATTCTGCCCGTAATAGGATAGAGCGTTTCCGAAGCCCTTGAGGGTGCCGTTATAAAGAAAGTTGTCCTTGCAGCAAGTAAAAAACGTTTCGAGAGAGTTTCGCTTCCCATCCGTATACCACAGAGGCTCGACAGTTATCCGATAGAGATAGGCAAGCAACTCGTTTTTATCCCGAAAGTGATTGTAAAACGTCCTGCTGCTAAGACCGGAGAGCCCCACGATATCCCCGACAGAAATACTCTCAAAGGAGTTGCTCTCAAGCAATTCCCTCAAAGCCAATGCAAATCTCTCTTTTGTTGATGGCAGAGCTTTCACGGTCCCCCCCCCAGTTTCTGTTAGCATAATAAAATTTTAACACAGTTTTTGCAGAAATACAAGAAATGAACGATTTGATAACGGCTCAAAACGGGAGAATTAAATTCAGAAAAAAGGATAATTATGAACTAATACAGAAAAGTGGAAGATTGTGAATGTATTTTGCCCCATGTTTGTTTTAAAATTAACACATCAAACGTGTGAGTCATGACGCACAACAAATCAATCAGACAGGAGGTAATTGAATTGGAGACATACAAGAGCAATTACATTCAGAAAAACTACGTGGAAGGCAAGGTCATTATTATCACCGGCGCCTCCAGCGGCTTCGGCAAGCTGACTGCAAAGCGAGCCGCAGAGATGGGCGGCAAGATCGTTCTGGCGGCACGCAGCGAAGAGAAGCTGAAGGAGACCGTGGCGGAGATCAAGGCGGCGGGCGGTGAGGCCAGCTACATCGTAACAGACGTGGCGAAAAAGGACGATGTTTTCGCAATGGCTAAATTCGCGGTAGATACCTACGGCAGGATCGATGTGCTTGTTAACAACGCCGGGACGATGCCGCTGGCCTTTTTCAGTGAGCATGAGCAGGCGCTGGACAAATGGGAACAGTGCATCGACATCAGCATCAAGGGCACTATTTTCGGCATCTCCGCCGTCTATGACCAGATGATCAAGCAGGGACAGGGACAGGTGATTAATGTCTCCTCCATCTACGCCAACTTCCCCGTTGCGGGCGCAGGCGTGTATCAGGTCGCAAAGATGGGCGTGCAGTATCTGGCGGAATCTCTGCGCAGCGAGTGTCAGGGCAAAATCAAGGTCACGACCATTAAGCCCACCGGCTTTATGAAGACCAACCTTTCCAGCAGCGTGGTCGATCAGATGGCAATGATGCCCGCAGTGGCAGGCCCCCTTGAAATCCTCAGCAACTGGGTAGAAGAGGCTCCGCTGCGTCCCGATTTCCATGACATCAACAGCATGACCTACAACGATCCTGATCCACAGGTCTTGGCGGACAATATTATTTATGCCATCAATCAGCCTTGGGGTGTCAGCATCGGTGATCTGACCGTGCGCGCTTCAGGCGAATCCTTTGTCATTTGATTAGGAGGTGTTTCGATGAACAGCTATAGAACCGAAAACTACATAAAAGACAAGGTCATTGTCATCACCGGCGCTTCCAGCGGTTTCGGCAAAGAGACCGCAAAGAAGGCCGCCGAGTTGGGCGGAAAGGTCGTTCTGGCCGCGCGGCGTGAGGAATTGCTCCGGGAAATTACGCAGGAGATCCGTGAAAGCGGCGGCGAGGCTTCCTACATCAAGACCGATGTTCGTGTGAAAGATCAGGTCAATGCCATGGCGAAGTTCGCCGTGGACACCTACGGACGCATTGATGTGCTGGTCAATGATGCCGGCACAATGCCGCTTGCCTATTACAGCGAACACGCAATTGCCATGGAAGCATGGGAGCAAAGCATTGCTACCGCGATCAATGGTACACTGTACGGCATCGCGGCGGTCTATGACCAGATGATTGAGCAGGGGCAGGGACATATCGTGAACATTTCCTCCATCCTCGGCAACTATCCCGTGAGCGGTTGCGGGGTCTATAATGTGACAAAGGCCGCCGTCAGAATGCTGGGCGACAGCCTGCGCGTAGAATCCCGCGGGAAAATCAAAGTTACCAACATCAAGCCCACATCCGTGGCAAATACGGGTCTGGTCTCTACAGAAGTAGATTATAATGCAGGTCTGTCCGGCATTTACGGGAAAATCATTGACGCATTTATGGGGTTGGCGATCCCCGATCGTCTTGACACGGAGAGCATCCATTGCTTTGACTTTTCTCCGTCTATTCTGGCGGACAACATCATTTACGCCATTGACCAGCCTTGGGGCGTGAATATCAGTGAGCTGACTGTCCGCGCTTCCGGTGAAGCCATGTTTGTATAAGGAGGTCACATCATGAGCCATAAATTTTTGGAGCCTATTAAAATCGGTAATCAGACCGTGAAAAACAGAGTGATGTTCCTTGCGATGGCAAAGAATATTTCTAATTTCGACGACAGCGTATCCGCAAAAGACATCGCCTATGTGGAATCGGTCGCCGCGGGCGGCGTGGGGCTTCTTGTTCCCGGCGCAATGATCGTAGACCCGGAGTGGCCTTCTGTGCTGCCCTTGCAGCCGGGCATTTATGATGACCGCTTTATCCCCGGGCTTCGCAGGCTGGTGCTTGCTGCCCATAAGTACGACGCAAAGATCCTGTTCCAGCTTTGGCATCCCGGCGCAACCAACTATTCCGGCATTGATCCGAAGACTGTGGACGAGCTGACGAAGGACGAGATCCACGCCATTCAGGACAAGTTTGTGGCCGCTGCCAAGCGTGCTATGGCCGCCGGTGCGGACGGCATCGAGTTCCAAACCTGTCATGGCTATCTGGCCTGCCAGTTCATTTCTCCTCTGTTCAATCACCGCACTGATGAGTACGGCTGGAATAAGGTAGAGGATCGCACCCGTTTTGCCACGGAGATTTTGACCCGCATCCGCAAGGTCATCGGACCGGATAAAATCATCTCCGTGAAAATGCAGGGCTTTGACTACCCCAAGAGTGAAGGTCCCAACGGCAACGACGGAATCACGCCGGAACAGGCCGCCGAGGTCGCTCCCTATCTGGAAAAGGCCGGTGCGGATATGATTGCAGTGTCCGCCGGCGGCACAATATATCATCAGGACGATATTATGTCCGGCGATGTGCATCGTGCCGAAGGCTGGAAGGTTCCTGCTGCTACCATGGTCAAGAATGCTGTTTCCGTTCCCGTAGTAGCTACCGGCAGCATCCGTCACCCGGATTTCGTGGATCAGATCATCAATGACGGCAAGTGCGACATGGTCGGCATGGGCCGCGGCATTCTGGCTGAGCGCGAATGGGTAAAGAAGTGTGCCGAAGGTCGCGAGGATGAGCTTCGCTACTGCATCTCCTGCATGAATTGCTTCAATGTCAATCCGTTCAGCTATGAGCAGACGAACTGCTCCGTGAACCCCTTTGCCCTGCGCGAAGGCTCCAAGCGCCCCATCGTTCAGGACGGGGACGGCCGTCTGGTGGCGGTCATCGGCGCAGGCCCCGCGGGCATGGAAGCTGCGGTCACGCTCAAACAGCGCGGCTTTGACGTGGTGGTGTTCGACAAACGCGATGAGATCGGCGGTAACCTCCATGTTGCAAAGAAGCCCCCCTTCAAGGGCAAATTTGAGTGGGCTATCGACTATTATAAGTCCATGGCAAAGAAGCTGAATATCACGATGAAGCTGGGGAAGGAGGTCACGGCGCAGGAGGTTCTGGCTCTCAAACCCTATTCCATTCTGGTTGCAACCGGCAGCAACGTCATTTCCATCCCACTCGAGGGGCTGGATCAGGTACAGACGGTTCAGGCGCACGACGTGCTTGCCAACGACATGCAGTTTGCAAACAAGAAGGTCGTTGTCATCGGCGGTGGCATTACCGGGCTGGAGACTGCGCTGTATATCAACCGTCAGGGCACTAATCAGGTTTCCGTGGTGGATATGCTGCCCGAATGGCCGGTGGATATGCTGGATATGCGCTATCAGAACGAAGCGCTGCTGGAGGTCCGCCACTGCAACGATCAGGGTGTTGCCCTATTTTATAATAACAAGGTTGTGAAATTTGCCGACGGCAAGCTGTTCATTGAGAGCACCAAGGACGGCGAGGTGAAGGAGCTTCCCGCAGACGTGATCGTTCTGTCCGTGGGTGTGAAGCCCAACGACGCACTGTGGCAGGAGCTGCTTGCTTCCGGCCATCCCAGCGTCTGGAAGGCGGGCGATGCCATCGCCACCGGCAAGATAAACAAAGCCGTCCTCCACGGCAGCAAGTTCGGCTACAGCCTGAACTGAAGCATAGTAAGGCGCTGTTCTTGCACACCCTTTAAAAAGATGCGATAATCAACATGGCAATGCCCGGCTCCAAAACAGAGCCGGGCATTGTGCTGCATATTGCTTTACCGGCTTTTACGGTAAGCCGGAGCGACGTCGTAGTACTCTTCCATGCCCGTCCTTACAGCCTCGTGGAAGTCGAAGGCGGCATTTGAACAGCACCAGTCCAGGAGAGTCGCCTTAGCGATTTGTATAGAATATTTCACCAAAATCTCCGGCTTGCCAAGGTTCCTTATGATGCCGTTCTTCTGGCAGTTGGATAAGAGCTTGTAGTACAGTTCATTGTAAGCGTCGACAAAATCGAAGATACCCAGCCTTTCATCCACCTCAAGCTTCAGGAGGGTCTTACAGTAGTTGACGTTGTCCTTTGTCCACATGGGCGTGTGCAGCGCAAAAATGTATATCATGCGCTCGAAATCATTGTCCAAAAAAAGTATTTCCGACGGCTCAATATTGCTTTCCAGAGAAGCGTCGCGCATGGTCCACATAATCAAGTCCTTTTTGTCGGAAAACAGAGAATAAAAACGTGTCCTCGAAACGTTGGCCGCGGCGCAGATACTGTTTACGGATGTCTTTTCATATCCGTTGGCGTTGAACAGCTCAAGCGCTTTGTCCGCCAATTTATTCCTCACATCCACGGGTTTACTCATAGCGGTTTTTGTCCCTCCTCGCGGTACAAATTCTAAAAAATGTTCGCGCGTTCCGCAAACAAGCAGGGCGTGTGTTCAAACGCTTAACACCTTTTTTGTAGCTATTATAGAACATTCCCAGGCGGTATTGCAACTTTTTTAACACAGGCGTATTTTGATTTCAGATTCCGGCGATAGGCGGATAATGAATAATACGGAGGGAATGACTATGAGCAACAAATACCCGAATCTCATTAGATGGGCTGATTGGCTGGATAATATCTATCCTGGTCAGGAGGGAAATAACGACGAGAGCGAAAGCGTACAGTTCCTGCTGCATTTCTGCTCCGACGAGGACGCCCGCATAGCGATGATGTGCGAGCCCTTCTTCAAATCGCTCGACGAAATAGCCGAGGCGAACAACGTGACCGTCGAGGAAATTGCTTCCACTCTTGAAGAGATGAGCATGAAAGGCCTGATCATGTGCTCGTCGCTGTCCGGCGTGCTCAAATACCGCCGCTGGCCCTGGCTGCCTGGCATCCTTGAGTTCGTCGTCCTGGACAAGGAGATAGACCCCGAGCTGCTGAAATACGCCTCGGATTTCTACGAGGAGCGCATCCGTCTCACGGACATGACCGCCATGCCCTTTGAGAAAAGAGCGCACGGCGGGCTCAGGACAATACCGATAATGGAGTCCGTGGCCGCCAAATCCACGATCATGCCCTTCGAGGAGCTGAAGCCCTTCATAGACAAGGCCACCAAGTTCTCCGTCGCGAACTGCGCCTGCCGCACGGCTACGCGCGCTCTGGGCATGGGCTGCGAGCACACGCATATAGACACCTGCATCCAGCTTGACGACTACGCAGACTACGGCATCCGTACCCAGAGAGCCAGGGAGATCTCCAAGGAGGAGGTCTACGAAATACTCAGAAAGATGGAGAAGGCTGGGCACGTCCACCAGGTGTTCAACACCCAGGGGCACGACACCACCTGCTTTATCTGCAACTGCTGCGGCTGCGGCTGCGCCTCTCTGCGCACGGCCAATATGCTCAACCTGCAGATGAACATGGCCTCCAACTTTGTCGCCAAGGTGGATCCCGAAAAGTGCGTGGCCTGCGGCGCGTGCGTCGAATCCTGCAACGCCAACGCGCTCACCCTCGGCACGAATTTCTGCGAGGCGGAGTGCGAAACCAAGAACCTTCCGGACTACATGGACACCAACTGGACGGAGGAGTTCTGGGATATGGATTACCTCAAGCGGAAGATGGTAAACAAGAGCGGCAGTGCTCCCTGCAAGGCCGCCTGCCCCGCGCACATATCTATCCAGGGCTATATCCGCAAGGCCGCAGAGGGCAAATACGACGAGGCGCTCAAGGTCATCAAGAGGGACAATCCCTTCCCCGCAGTCTGCGGGCGAATCTGTCCGCATGACTGTGAAAACGAATGCACCCGCGCCCGCGTCGACGAGGCCATGGCCATCGACGACATCAAGAAGTTCATCGCCGACAAGGAGCTCGAGGAGGGGAACCTCTACGTACCGGAGAAAAAAGACAGCTACGAGGAAAAGGTAGCCGTAATAGGCGCCGGCCCCGCCGGAATGACCGCCGCGTACTATCTCGCGGTGGAGGGCTATCCCGTCACGGTGTTCGAGAAGAACGCGGCTCCCGGCGGTATGCTGAAGTTCGGCATACCCTCCTTCCGACTCAAAAAAGACGTCATAGACGCGGAGATCGAGGTTCTGCGCAGGCTGGGCGTGGAGTTCAAATGCGGCGTCGACGTCGGCAGGGACGTGACTATAGAGCAGCTTCGTGAGCAGGGCTACAAGGCCTTCTACGTCGCCATCGGCGCGCAGGCCAGCCGTAAGCTCGGCATTGAGGGCGAGGAGCTCATCGGCGTCCAGGGCGGCATCAACTTCCTTCGCGGCGTGAACGAGGGCGTCATCTCCTCCGTTGAGGGCGACACCGTGGTGATAGGCGGCGGAAACGTGGCCGTAGACGTGGCTCGCGCCGTAATGCGTCTCGGCAACCGCAATGTCAAAATGGTCTGCCTCGAAAAGGACGAGGAAATGCCCACCGTTCCCGACGAAAAGGACGAGGCTCTGGCAGAGGGAGTGGAGATTTGCAACAGCTGGGGTCCGAAGCGCATCATTGGCGAAAACGGTCGCGTCACGGGCGTGGAATTCATGCGCTGCGTGTCCGTATTTGACGAAACCGGCAGGTTCAGCCCCGTTTACGACGAGAATGACACCGTTATCATGCCCTGCTCCAACGTGTTCACCGCGATCGGGCAGTCGATTGTGTGGGGAGATCTCCTGAGCGGCACCAAGGCCAAGGTTGAGGACTTCAGAGTCGTCAATGTTGCCGAGATCTCCTATCAGACCGCCGAGGAAGACATCTTCGCCGGCGGCGACTGCGCGATGGGCCCCGGCTTTACCATCGACGCCATTGCAACCGGCAGGTCCGGCGCTATTTCCGTGCACAGGTACGTCCAGGGCAAGAACCTTCTCATTCGCCGCGAGCGCGAGTACAAGCCCTTTGATAAGGAGCTCGGGGATTACAGCGGCTTTGACAAGCAGCCCCGTCAGCGTCCGCACCACGCCGCCGCGAGCAAGGCGCTCGAGACCATGGACGATACCCGCGCCACATTTACAGAGGAACAGCTTAAGAAGGAGGCCGCCCGCTGCATGGGCTGCGGCGTTACCGTAGTAGACGAGAGAAAGTGCCTCGGCTGCGGCGTCTGCACCACCAAGTGCGAGTTCGACGCCGTAAAGCTCTACAAGGTTCACGACGCTGTGCCGCCCACCTCGCCCGACGCCTGGGCCGCCGCGCTGGGCGCAAATATCGCGGAGCGGACGAAGCGCATCGCGGCCAATTCACCCAAGACGGACGAGCAGGACTGCAGCGACTCCGGTACTGCCAGTATGATGTTCAAGAAACACGAAAGTGAAAAGCAGGACAACGCCAATGCATGAATTAGGAGTAGTTCTTAATATGCTCGATACCCTTGACGCCGCAGCCAAACGGTACGGGGTATCCCGCATCGCATCCGTAAGTGTGGATGTCGGAGAGATGACCGGCATAGTCCCCGTGTACATGCACGGGGTCTGGCCGGAGGCCGTAAACGGTACCATCTGCGCGGGCTCAGAGCTCTACATCAATATGGTGAAAGCCATCGCCCACTGCGCCGACTGCGGCAAGGACTACGAGGTCATGGAAAACGCCAGGGACGACGTCCCCATGTGCCCGTTTTGCGGCAGCACCCGCTGGACGCTCAAGCAGGGCGACCAGCTGGTAATCAAAGAAATCGAGGTAGCGGAAGAATGACAAATGGCAAAGTGCGAGTCATCGAAATAAAGCAGAGCGTATTTGAAAACAACGACCGGGAGGCGGACCGGGTCAGGGCGCAGCTCAAGAAGGAGCACACCTTCCTCCTGAACCTCATGTCCAGCCCCGGCAGCGGCAAGACTACCACGCTCAAGGCGACCATCGCACGCCTCAAGAATAAGCTGCGCATCGGCGTCATGGAGGCCGACATCGACTCGGACGTGGACGCGCTCGCCATCGCCGAGACGGGCGTCAGGAGCATCCAGCTACACACCGGCGGCATGTGCCACCTCGACGCGGGCATGACCGAGCAGGGGCTCCGTGAGCTCGGCGCCGCCGACCTCGACCTCGCGATACTCGAGAACGTTGGCAACCTCGTCTGCCCGGCGGAGTTCGACACCGGCGCGGTCAAGAATGTCGCAATACTCTCCGTGCCCGAGGGCCACGACAAGCCGCTCAAGTACCCGCTGATGTTTGAGGTGTGCCAGGCGCTGATCATAAACAAGATCGACGTCCTTCCCTACTTCGACTTCAACATGGACAAGGTGCGCGAGTTCGCGCACAAGCGCAACCCGGATATCGAGATATTCCCGATAAGCGCCAAGACCGGCGAGGGCGTGGACGCCTGGTGCAACTGGCTCGAGGCACAGGTAAGAGCTTGGAACGAATAAACTGAACAGCTGAACGCATAGCAGCGCATGAGCACCACCTCATGCGCTGCTATACCTATAAGCGCGGGCTGCGTGTCTTTAACCGCGTGAAACTCCCTTTTCCCACTTTGACACTGTTTGGCGGACTACGTTCAGCCGCGCGGCAAGCTCTTCCTGCGTAAAGCCTTTCTGCCTGCGCAGAGTTTTCAAATTTTCAGACAACATGTTTTTTACCTCCTTGCGGCATAAATACACGCCCCGTTGCCGCAAGCAACGCATAATAACAAAGCTCCACGGCAAACACCGTGGAGCTTTGAAACGATCGTTCTTCTCGGAAATATGCAAGTCCTAGCGCGGCAGGCGGCTCGTTCTCGCGCTTTTTGCGCATGGAAACGGCAACGAGCACGATGATGGTGACAAGGTACGGGAGCATCTTGTAAAGCTCCATTGATAACACTTGCTCAGTAGCTGTGGATAATAGCTATATGCTATGGCTTAAATTATAAGCGAGTTTTTTTGTTTTTTTAATTCTATACCCACCAGTACAACAGATAGCACAAACGCTGAAAAATCAGCAATAGGCCCCGCTAGCAATACTCCCATAATTCCGAAACGAAGCGGGAGCAGCAGGGTAAGCGGAATCAAGAAAAAGGTCTGCCTTGTTAATGCCAACAGAGCACCTCTTAACGATTTTCCTATTGCGGTAAAAAAACTGGAAGAAAGCAACTGCACACCATTTACCAACACCATGAAAAGATAGGTACGCATGAACAAAACAGCAAATTCAAAATACAGCTCGTCCCCGTCTCCGAATAGTGAAATGATAGATTGCGGGAAAAATTGAAATGCGATAAAAGCAATAGTGGAAACAACAAGATTCCACTTTATTGCAAGCATGTAAGCCTCCCGTACCCGATGATATTGCCTTGCTCCATAGTTGAAACCGATAATCGGCTGTGTCCCTTGCGAGATTCCTACAACAATCGCAAGGATTATGGCATTTGTTTTCATAACAATTCCGCAAGCTGCCAAGGGAATATCCGTTCCATATTTTGTTAATGCGCCGTAATAAGTCAACGAAT
>OLRF01001626.1_pt1 | contig 22668 bp, 25 predicted proteins | sample 1672061 | NCBI WGS metagenome assembly OLRF01 (sample SAMEA3136641, study PRJEB25190) | human gut metagenome | reverse complement strand
AGTGGGTCGGCGAAGCACTCGCTCCGTTTCGCGACAAAGTGAAAATCGGAACGAAGTTCGGCTTCGGTGTCGAGGAGAAACAACCGACTGCTATCAATAGTCGTCCCGATCATATTCGTCGGGCGGTGGAGGGCTCTTTGAAACGCCTGCATACTGACCATATCGACCTCTTGTATCAACACCGTGTCGATCCGAAAGTGCCGATGGAAGAGGTGGCCGGAACTGTCAAGGATTTGATGCAGGAGGGCAAAGTGCTGCATTGGGGGCTGTCGGAAGCGAGTGCCCGTTCCATCCGTCGGGCGCATGCCGTCTGCCCGCTTTCCGCCGTGCAGAGCGAGTATGCCATTTGGTGGCGGGAGCCTGAAACCAAAATCTTCCCGACATTGGAAAAACTCGGTATCGGCTTCGTGCCTTATTGTCCGCTGGGGCGTGCGTTTCTCACCGGGATAATCAATGAAAACAGCCGTTTCTACGAGGGAGACCGGCGTTGGAACTTGCCGCAATTCACGCCCGAAGCTTTGAAGCACAATATGCCGCTTATCGCCTTGGTTCGCAAATGGGCCGAGCGCAAGGGAGTGACACTCGCGCAATTCGCTTTGCTATGGATGTTATCTCGCAAATCGTGGATTGCTCCGATACCCGGAACGACCAATCCGGCACACTTGGATGACCTGCTCGGTGCGGGAACGGTCCGTCTCTCAGCTTGGGAGATGGAGGAGTTTGATAAGGAGTATGCCAAAATCGATTTGATGGGGCATCGTGCCGATCCGTTCACCGAAAGTCAAATAGATAAATAAATCAATCATGGTAAAAATAATCTTAGGTGTTCTGTCACTGCTTGTCATGTTGTCGTGCAGCACTGCCGTGAAAGAGAACACTACACAACCCGATATAATGGAGACAAACAAGAAAAATCTCGGAAATCTGTTGGCACTCTATCCCAAACCAATGACGGTTGTCGGGGCGGAGGTCGAAGGGAAAGTAAACTGGCTCGTGGTAGGACACACGGGAGTCATCGGCCATGACCGGATACTGGTCAGCATGAGTAAAAGTCATTATACCAATCAAGGTATTAAAAAATCAAAACGACTTTCCGTCAATCTTGTGAGTCGTGAGATGTTACCGAAAGCTGACTATGTAGGAAGTGTAAGTGGTGCGACGGTCGATAAGTCGGAGGTGTTTGCTTACCATATCGGAGAGAACGATACGCCCGTTATAGACGCATCACCACTCACGATGGAGTGTGAAGTGGTGGACATTTATGAAACCGACGGTTTCGACAATTTCATTTGCGCGATAGTCAATACATACGCTGCTTCCGATGTGCTTGACAGCGATGGCAAACTCGACTATACGAAACTAAAACCCGTATTATTCGAGTTCCCGACCTACTCCTACCTTGCGACAGGAGAGATCATCGGCAAATGTCTGAATCCGGATAAGCCGGGTATGTGCGTTAAAGAGCCGATGACGACCGATGGTATCGTACGGCTGTCGAAAATAGAGGTTTATCCGCAGTATCTTGACGAGTATATGAACTATGCAACCGAGGTAGGTGAAATCTCCCTGCGTACCGAACCGGGCGTACTGACGATGTATGCTGTCGGCGAAAAGGAGAATCCCTGTAAAGTAACGATTCTCGAAACCTATGCGAGCCGTGAAGCATACGAGCAGCATATCGCTTCGGAACACTTTCAGAAGTACAAGCAGGGAACGTTGCATATGGTCAAATCGTTGGTATTGTCCGACCAGACACCGCTCAATCCGGCCAACAAACTCAATAACTTCATGCAATAGATAATGTTTTTTATTCAGGTTATTGGAATGGATTCGGAGTGTATCTACAATCATGATTGAATATCTTGAAAAACTAATTATAACGATATTATGGTATGGATTTCAAAGAATTGAATAACGGAGTAAAGATGCCGATACAAGGCTTTGGTGTCTTTCAGATACCCGATGCCACCGAGTGCGAAAGAGTTGTTACCGATGCGCTTGCCGTCGGCTATCGGCTCATCGACACCGCTTCGGTCTATGGAAATGAACGGGCGGTCGGTATGGCTATTCGGAAAAGTGGTATTCCGCGTGAGGAACTGTTCATCACGACCAAAGCATGGATTTCAGAAATGGGTTATGAACGGACATTGCGAGCATTAGACACTTCGCTCGCCCGTTTGGGATTGGATTACCTCGACCTCTATCTGATCCACATGCCTTTCGGCGACTATTACGGAGCATGGCGGGCTATATGGAAAAACTTTATGCGAAAGGACGTGTGCGGGCTATCGGGGTATGCAATTTCGAGCCGGACAGATTGCTGGATTTATGCCATAATGCTAATGTTATTCCGGCGGTCAATCAGATAGAGGTGCATCCTTATACTCCGCAAACCGATGCGATACGGACCATGCAGGAACTCGGCATACAAGCAGAGGCATGGGGGCCTTTGGCCGAAGGACGGAACGGATTGTTCACGGACGATATTCTGACCGGTATCGCTCGCAAATATGATAAATCGGCAGCACAGGTCGTACTGCGCTGGCACTTACAGCGCGGAGTTGTCTCCATTCCCAAATCGGTACATCGGCAGCGGATGCAAGAGAATTTCAATATCGGGAATTTCATGCTGACACCGGAGGATATGGCCGCAATTGCTTCCATGAATATGGGATACAATATGATTCTCGACCTACACGCTCCGGAAGAAGTACAGCGACTCTATGGTATTGAGTGTCCTGCATGACAGACATTTTCTCGATTTTTCTGAAGTTCCGGTAATCGATAAGGTTATCGGAACTTTCGTTCCCTTATATCTCTACTGTATTCCGAGAGAGTCTGTCCGGTCTGTTTTTTGAATATACGACTTAAATGTTGCGGGTATTCGAACCCCAAGTCATAAGCGGTCTACATGATTTGTTCTCCGTTGATAAGTTTACTTTTGGCCATATCGATGATATGACAACGGATGTGCTCTCCGGCTTCATTGGACTGATAAGAAAAGAAAGAGAAGTCTTTGATGTGATTACCCAACGGAGTTCCATGCAACAAGTCCGGAGAGAAGAGTAACGCCCATCCCTTTATAAAGTGCATAGACTGAAAATTGGCTGTGCGTATGCAAGATGGGCGTGACGGTATCGTAATCTATCACGCTGACCAAAGGATGCTGGTCGGCATATCCTACAAAAGTGTTTCCTGACAGGAACCATACTGACAGGTTGTGGGGCAGAACTTCCAACAACGGACAAACGGCTCAAACGGCCGATACACTGCCTGCCATTCTCCGTGTCGTGCTGAACAACGGGATAGAGATGCCGCAGTTGGGTGTTGGCACGTCTACTCTCAAGGAGACTGCCGCAGAGTGTGTGAAACACGCCATCGGACTGGGATACCGTTTGGTCGATGTGGGGAAGATCCGTGCCATCGGGGTGAGCAACTTCAATCCGCATCATGTGGACGAATTGCTGGCATACGCTCGTATCAAGCCTGTCGTCAACCAGATCAAGATTCATCCCTACATGGAACATCAGGAGGTCGTGGGCAACACTTTTGCCAAAGGTATTCAAGTTCAGTGATGGCCCCGTTGGGACAGAGTAAGATCAATGAAATCTACGATGACGAAGTATTGCAGTATATCGTCGACCGCTATCACAAGACGGTACGCCAAGTGGTATAGCGCTTTCAGATCCAGTCGGGTATGGTTGTTATCCCAAAAACGACACACATCGAACGTATGAAGGAAAATCTCGAAATGTTCGATAACGAAATGGAGATACTGCGGGCCCTTGACAAAGGACAGCCCCTTATCGGGAATCCCCAAAATCCAGATTTTGTTTCTTCTTCGGTCAATTGGTAACTTCATTCAATCGTTTGGACCAAAGAGCCGGTATCGGAATAATATAATCCACTACTACACGTTAAAACAGAGTTAGATTAGGCTTTAGGCAATTTGTGTAGAATAGGCATAAGCATAATCCGTAATTTGGGTATGAATACCGGGAATTCGTCTACAAAGCATGTGGCAGATACCATCTATTTTTGCATCAGAGAGATAAAATATTACCTCACCATTACAAGGTGAACTTCAGAACAAAGCAGTTTGAGCCTTGAAGCAAAGTTGTTATGGAGGGAGCTTCGTACTTTTGCGTTGTTACAAGTTGAATATGAATAATAATTAAAAATAAGGAAAGTATGAAAGTAATATCAAATGCAGAATTCGGAGGTGAAAGACCTTTGTTCGAATCACATGACTTACGTTTGGAGAATGTAATTATCCGTGCCGGAGAATCAGCCATCAAGGAATGCAGCAACATCGAAGCCGTTGATTGCCGGTTCGAGGGAAATTATCCCTTCTGGCACGTGCACGGTTTCGTTATCGACCGTTGTTTTTTCGATGTCGGCGGGCGTTCGGCTCTGTGGTACTCCGATAATCTGAAAATGACGAACACACGCATCGACGCCCCCAAGATGTTCCGCGAGATGCACGACATCGAAATTGAGAACGTAGAGATAAAAGATGCCGACGAAGTGTTCTGGCGTTGCAAGAATTTGGACATCAAAAATCTGAAACTGCATGGCGGCACTTATCCGTTCATGTTCAGCAGCAATATCCGCATAGACGGATTGGAGAGTGACAGTAAATACGTATTCCAGTACGTGAAGAATGTGGAACTGCGCAATGCCAAAATCACCACGAAAGATGCCTTTTGGGAAGTGGAGAATGTGACAATCTACGATTCAGAACTCAACGGTGAATACTTGGGCTGGCATTCGCACAACCTTCGGTTGGTAAACTGTCACATTACCGGCGAGCAGCCGCTCTGCTACGCCCACGACCTCGTATTGGAAAATTGTACGTTCGGCCCCGACTGCGACCGGGCTTTCGAGTACAGTTCGGTGCAGGCGACCATCAAAGGCGCAATAGGTGGGGTGAAGAATCCGCGAACGGGCTGTATCACCGCCGAGAGCTACGGGGAGATTATCCTCGACGAGAATATCAAGGCTCCCGCCGATTGCAAGCTGAAACTCTGGGACGAGAAAACTTGTTTCACAGACTAATGCCCTTGTACATAACCTGATGGGAACAGGAAAGGGAAAGACAGATTACCTGCTATCGCTTATCCGCGAAGGGAAGCAGATGACACTGGGGCAACAGTTGCGCCTGACTGCATACCTCAGTGTCCCTGCCATTATGGCACAGATATCTTCCATCGCCATGCAGTATATCGATGCCTCGATGGTGGGCAGCCTGGGCGCGAATGCCGCTGCTTCCATCGGATTGGTCTCTACCACGACATGGCTGTTTTGGGAGCTGTGCGCAGCCGCCGCAACGGGCTTCTCCGTTCAAGTAGCGCATAAAATCGGAGCCGGGGATTTCGTGGGAGCACGAAAGATACTCCGCCAGTCGATTGCTGCCACATTGGTTTTCAGCTCATTGTTGGCGGCTGTCGGCATTTCCATCAGTGGTATGCTTCCCGGCTGGTTGGGCGGTGATGAAGCAATACGGAGCGATTCATCCCTCTACTTTTGGATATTCGCACTTTTCCTTCCTGCCTTGCAGTTGAATTTCCTTGCGGGTGGCATGTTGCGATGCAGTGGAAATATGCATGTGCCCAGTATGCTGAACGTGCTGATGTGTCTTCTGGATATCGTGTTCAACTTCTTCCTGATTTTCCCTTCGAGGCAGGTGGAATGGTTAGGGGTGGAATTTACCGCTCCAGGTGCAGGCTTAGGCGTGGAAGGCGCGATATTGGGAACGGTGCTGGCCGAACTCATCACTGCCGGAGGAATGATGTGGTATCTTTGCCATCGCTCGCCCATGTTGAGACTATCCGGAGAATGGGGAAGTTTCCTACCTCGAAAAGAGACGCTGCGTAAAGCTTTCCGCATCTCCCTGCCGATGGGATTCGAGCACATGGCCATTTGCGGGGCGCAGATTGCAACGACGGTGATCGTCGCTCCACTCGGTATCATCGCCATTGCCGCCAACTCGTTCGCCATCACTGCCGAAAGTCTCTGCTATATGCCCGGCTACGGTATCTCGGAGGCTGCCACGACGTTGGTCGGTCAGAGCCTCGGAGCGAACCGTATCCGGTTGCTCCGTCGTTTCACCAATATTACCGTCTGGTCGGGAATGTTGATTATGGGTGTCATGGGAGCATTGATGTATATGGCAGCTCCACAAATCATCGGAGTGATGACTCCCGTGGAGGAAATCCGCACGTTGGGAATCGAGATTCTGCGGATAGAAGCCTTTGCGGAGCCGATGTTCGCGGCGTCTATCGTAGCCTACGGTATATTCGTGGGTGTGGGTAATACATTCGTACCCAGTCTGATGAACTTCGGCAGCATTTGGGGCGTGCGACTGACACTGGCGGTATGGCTCGCTCCCACGATGGGACTACGCGGCGTGTGGCTTGCCATGTGCATCGAGCTTTGTTTCCGGGGAGTAATCTTCCTCGCGAGACTTTGGGGCAGTAACTGGATTTATAAATTACGAATAAATAGATAAGTTATGAAATACGATTTCGATACGATTGTCCCGCGTCGCGGGACGAACTCCTACAAATGGGATACTCCCAAAGAGAAAAATGTGCTACCTATGTGGGTAGCGGATATGGATTTCCGTACGGCACCCGCCATTGTAGAAGCCTTACAAAGGCGGGTTGCACACGGTATTTTCGGTTATACCAAAGTACCCGAAACCTATTACGATGCGGTCGTCCGGTGGTTCGAGAACCGTCATCGCTGGCAGATAGATCCCCGGTGGATTATCTATACAAGCGGTGTCGTACCGGCTCTGTCGGCCATTATCAAAGCCCTGACCGCACCGGGCGATAAAGTAATTGTCCAAACTCCGGCATACAACTGCTTCTATTCGTCGATTCGCAACGACGGATGCGAACTGTCGGCCAATAACCTCGTTTACCGGAACGGTCGCTACTCAATCGACTTCGACGACTTTGAAGCGAAAGCGGCCGACCCGAAGGCGAAACTGCTGTTGTTGTGTAATCCTCACAATCCGGTCGGGCGGGTCTGGACACCGGAAGAACTGCGGCATATCGGTGACATCTGTTTGCGCAACGGAGTGTTTGTTGTGGCAGATGAAATTCATTGCGAACTGACCTACGAGGGACACGACTATACGCCTTTTGCCTCCCTCTCCGAACGCTTCCAGCAAAACTCCATCACTTGCGTTTCACCGAGCAAGGCGTTCAACCTTGCCGGACTGCAAATCGCCAACATCATTGCGGCCGATGATGATGTACGTCGTCGTATCGACCGTGCCATCAATATCAATGAGGTGTGCGACGTCAACCCGTTCGGCGTGATCGCTACGATAGCCGCTTACAACGAGGGTGGCGAGTGGCTCGATGCTTTGCGAAAATACCTGCGAGGGAATTATGAATATCTATGCCATTTTTTCGCCGAAAGGCTGCTGCAATATCCCGTATTGCCGCTCGAAGGAACTTATTTGGTCTGGATAGACTGCCGGGCACTCGGTATCGGTTCGGACGCCACGCCCCTGCGCCTGCAAGAGCAGCAGAAACTGATGGTCAATTCCGGCACGATGTACGGCCCCGGCGGCGAAGGGTTCATCCGCCTGAATATCGCCTGCCCCCGTGCGTTGCTTGCCGACGGACTGGAAAGGATGGCGCGTGTATTGGAATACAGTTAAAAGATTGGAATCGAGTATTTGGGTATAAATATCCGTAAATCGTCTACAAGCGGATCATTTTGAACCGTGTAATTTTGCAATGTGAATTAGAAATTGAATAACGAAAAAAGAAATTGGATATGGAAAAATTACCATCAATAGCATTAAGAACATGGTCGTGGGGTACGGGATTCGCCGGAGGCGACCAGGTATTCGGGAACAATCTCGGAGTGGAAGAACTGAAACCCGTATTCGACGAGGCGATGGCCAACGGGCTGAACCTGTGGGATTCCGCCGTGGTATATGGCATGGGAGTTTCGGAAACGGTGCTTTCGACATTTACGAAGAACTGCAAGCGGGAGGATGTGTTTATCTCGACCAAGTTCACACCGCAGATTGCTGGCGATTCGGAGAACCCGGTAGCGGATATGCTGGCAGGAAGCCTCGATCGTTTCGCCACCGATTACATCGACATTTACTGGATACACAATCCGGCCGACGTGGAGAAATGGACGCCTTATCTTATCCCGTTGGTAAAAAGCGGCAAGGTAAAACGGATTGGTGTATCCAATCACAACCTTGCGCAAATCAAGCGTGCGGAGGAGATTCTCTCGAAAGAAGGGGTACATATCTTTGCTGTGCAGAACCATTACAGCCTGCTGTATCGTTCTTCGGAGAAAGCCGGTATTCTGGACTATTGCAAGGAGAACGGTATCGACTTCTGGGCTTACATGGTATTGGAGCAAGGAGCGTTGAGCGGGAAATACGATACCGCGCAGCCGTTACCCGCCGGTAGCCAGCGTGGGGAAACCTACAATCCGTTGTTGCCGCAAATTGAGAAACTTGTTGCCGTGATGCGCACAGTCGGCAATAAATATGGTATCACATCGGCACAAGTCGCTCTGGCGTGGGCGATAGCGAAAGGCACGACACCGATTATCGGCGTGACGAAACCCTCGCAAGTACAGGATGCCTTGCAAGCGACAAAAGTTTTCTTGACTGCCGACGAAATGAAGGCATTGGAAGAAGCTGCCGAAAGTACCGGTGTCGATACGAGAGGTTCGTGGGAAATGCCGATGGTTTAAGAAAGGAGGAATGGGTATGAAGTGTTATTTGATCGGTTTATTGAGTATGCTGTCCGTACATGCCGCTATGGGGCAACAGGCGATAGACGTGCATTGTCATAATATACTTCCCACATTCAAGGAACTGTTGGACAGACATGGGGCAACTTTGGAAGAGACTTTCCCGCTTCCGGATTGGGATGTGGCTTCTCATCTGAAATTCATGGAAGAGGCGGGTATCGAAACATCCGTCCTTTCGATGCCTGCTCCCCAACCGTGGTTCGGCGATGTGGAAGAGAGTCGTCGTGCGGTCAGGCAATACAACGAGACGTGCTCCCGGCTGAAAGCGGATTATCCCGGCAAATTCCTCTTCTGTGCTTCATTGCCCCTGCCCGATGTGGACGCGGCTATCAAGGAAGCGGTCTATGTACTCGACACGCTCGGCGCGGACGGCATCAAGCTGGCTACCAACAGCCGGGGACAGTATGTGGGCGATGCGGCACTCGATACGCTGATGCAAGTTCTGAACGAGCACCATGCCGTCGTGATGCTGCATCCGCACAAACCTTCGCCCGTAAACGACGGAATCATCGCGACGGCACCGCTGGCCGTTTACGAATATCCGGCCGAGACGACTCGCACCGTCGTCAATCTGATTGCCCGGAATGTTCCGGCCAGGTATCCGGATTTGAAGTTCGTCGTACCTCACTGCGGTTCATTTCTGCCGTTGGCCATTCCGCGCATGAAGGCGGTATATCCGGTCATGGCGGCGAAAGGGCTTATGGAATCGATTGACTGGGATGCCAATCTGAAGGCGTTCTATTATGACCTTGCAGGAGGTGCAACACCTGAAGTTGTTAAGGCTCTGTTGACCATAACCACCTCCGACCGGTTGCTTTACGGCTCGGATTATCCATACCAGCCGGCAACAGTTCTGACTGGAAATTTGAAACAATTGCGAACGTGGATAACCGATGATGTCGAGCTCGTACCTTTTGCAGAAAAAATCCTGCATGACAACGCCCTTAAACTGTTTGGCAGATAAAAATGAGTAATATGAAGAAAGATGTAATGATATTGACCGGAGCCGGTCAGATAGGAATGGCGATAGCCCGCCGTATCGGATATGGGAAAAAGATCGTTGTCGGAGATCTGAACCCGGAGAGTACCGAGGCTGTTTGCCGTATATTGAATGAGGCGGGATTTGATGCAGTACCCGTCGAAATGAATCTCTCCTCAAGAGAGTCCATTTTGGACTTGATTGCGGTTGCACGAAAACATGGTGAAATTTCAATGCTCGTCAATGCGGCGGGCGTATCACCGAGTCAGGCTTCCATCGAAACGATTCTGAAAGTCGATCTGTACGGAACGGCTGTCCTGCTCGAAGAAGTTGGGAAGGTTATTAAAGAGGACGGTGTCGGGGTAACGATTTCCAGCCAGTCAGGGCATCGGATGCCCGCACTGACCATCGAGGAGGATATGCTACTGGCTACGACTCCTACCGAAGAATTGCTCTCGCTCGACATGCTGCAACCGGATAGTATCAAGGATACGTTACATGCCTATCAGATGGCCAAGCGTTGTAACGTGAAACGTGTAATGGCCGAAGCAGTGAAATGGGGCGAGCGCGGGGCAAGAATCAACTCCATTTCACCGGGTATCATCGTAACCCCCTTGGCTATCGACGAGTTCAATGGGCCGCGAGGTGATTTTTACAAAAACATGTTCGCCAAATGTCCGGCAGGACGCCCCGGAACCGCGGACGAGGTTACCAATGTTGCCGAACTACTTATGAGCGACAGAGGGGCATTTATCACGGGGGCGGACTTTCTGATCGATGGTGGTGCTACGGCATCGTATTTTTATGGCCCGTTGAAACCGTAATGTGTTGTACTGTAATCTGTAAGGTAACAGCTGCCATACGAGGTCAAGAGTACAAAAATATTTTATCCGTTTTGCAAATTTGAGCCTTACAACAAAGACTTTATGGTTGGAATACGTTATATTTGTAAAAATTAAAAACTGACAATATGGAACGATTAGATGTATTCGATTGCTCGAACGTGCTTATAGCGAGTTATTTCACCGATGACCGGGGATGCGCCCATGAAAACAGGGAGCATACGCTTATTTATCTGTGCTCCGGTGAATTGGAGATAGAAGAGCGTGGCAAGAAAACCGTGTTGCATCCGGGGGATTGCGCTTTCATGCGGCGCGATAACCGGATGTGGTTACAGAAAAAGGTTGAGGACGGAAAGCCTTACCGTTCTGTCGTACTGAAGTTCTCAAGACCGTTTCTAAGAGAATTTTACCAGACGCTTAACCGGCAACAGATTCCGACCGATTCCGAACGTGAGAAGGTAAGCCTGCGTGTGTTGCCCAGTAACAGGCCTGATATCCGTTCGCTGTTCGAATCCGTCATTCCTTATTTCGATGCAGGCGAAAAACCGTCCGAAGACGTACTGAAGCTGAAAATGGTAGAAGGGATATATGTACTGCTTAATACTGACCGGAATCTTTATGCTTCGCTGTTCGACTTCGTGGAGCCGTGGAAAATCGACATTCTTGACTATCTGAACGAGAACTATATGTGTGATCTCTCTTTGGAGGAAATCGCAAGTTACACGGGACGCAGCCTGGCTACCTTCAAGCGGGACTTTGCCAAAGTCAGTAATCTGACACCGCAAAAGTGGATTGTCAAACGCCGTTTGGAGGCCGCACACGGCCTGATAAAATCAGGTAAAAAGAAAGTGACGGAAGCTTGCTTCGATGTGGGTTTCAAGAACCTGTCGCATTTCTCCAAGATATACAAGGAGGCTTATGGTGTCGCTCCTTCCTGGTAAGATGAACTTCAGAACAAAACAGTTTGAGCCTTACAGCAAAGCTGTTGTGGAATAATACCTGTACTTTTGTATCGGAAACAGGAAAGACATGTCGGTTGTCTTGGAAATGTCGAACTAAAAATCATATCGTATGAAAACAAAAGTAGCATCATTAGCTTTATTATTGACTTTAATTTTTCCGATCATGGCAAAATCACAAGTAAAAATTCAACAGACTGCCGGACGCGATGCGCTCGGAGAATTTGCCCCCGAATTTGCACGTTTGAACGATGATATTCTTTTCGGGGAAGTGTGGAGCCGGAACGATCTGCTTTCGCTCCGCGATCGTTCCATCGTAACCGTAGTGGCCCTGATGTCGCAGGGACTGACCGATTCCTCGTTCAAGTACCATCTCGAATCGGCGAAGAAGAACGGAGTGACCCGAACCGAGATAGCCGAAATACTCACCCATGCCGCATTCTACGCGGGCTGGCCGAAAGCGTGGGCGGCTTTCCGTATGGCAAAAGAAGTTTGGACCGACGGTAATGCCGACAGCGTAGCGGCAAGTTCGCTCGAAGCGTATGCGCAAACCATCATTTTCCCTGTGGGGAACCCCAACGATGCCTACGCCAAGTATTTCATCGGTCAAAGTTACACGGCTCCCGTAGTAACGGACGGAGTCCCCGTGGTAAATGTGACCTTCGAACCGGGCTGCCGCAACAACTGGCATGTGCACAAGGCAACAAAAGGCGGCGGTCAGACACTCGTATGCGTGGGCGGTCGCGGCTACTATCAGGAATGGGGCAAAGAGCCGGTGGAACTGCGTCCCGGGGATGCTATCAATATTCCGGCAGGCGTGAAACATTGGCACGGGGCGGCTCCCGACAGCTGGTTTTCGCATTTAGCCATCGAAGTGCCCGGTGAGAACAACAGTACCGAATGGCTGGAACCTGTCGGTGATGAAGAATATTCTAAATTAAAATGACATGAAACAGTTAGTATTGATACTTATGAGCCTGCTTACTTTCAGTTGCCCGTCGAAAGCACAAAAACAGACAGCGGATACCGACAGGCCGTCCGACAAGAAAATCCTTGTAGCCTATTTCTCCTGCACGGGGACGACAGAGAAAGTGGCAATCGCTATCGCAAAAGAGACTGGCGGTAAACTTTACCGGATTACTCCGGCTACGGCCTACACTTCGTCGGATCTTGACTGGAACGACAAAGCGAGCCGCAGTTCGGTGGAGATGACAGACGAAAAATCACGTCCTGCATTGGGTGGAGAAACGATTGATCTGAAAGATTACGATGTGGTGTTCCTCGGTTATCCGCTATGGTGGGACTTGTGTCCGCGTCCGGTCAATACCTTTCTTGAGAAATATGATTTCGCGGGTAAAACCGTTATTCCTTTTGCCACTTCGGGTGGCAGTTCAATCACGGGTAGCGTGAAACAACTCAAGAAACTCTATCCCAAAATCGAATGGGAAGAAGGCCGACTGTTCAACGGTGGTACGGCAAACGTCGCCGGATGGTCGAAGCAGATTATTGAAAAACTCTAAAAACGACAGATATGGAAAATTTCGCATATTATACTCCGACCCGTTTGATTTTCGGGAAAGGGCTCGCCATCATCACACCGAGATGGATGCGACATATCCTCAACGACCACACGCTGGAACGTTTTGTGAAGTTCAGTGTGGATATTTACGGTTTGCTCCGCTTACGGAAAAGGACATTTATGAAATACTTGAAGCATCATTGTAGAATATACGAGGAATATAATCGCGGACGGATTTTCGGACAAGGAGTCTGTCTGTTTATTATTTATTATAAATGATATGGAAGAATTCAGAATAGACTGCCTGTACCAGACGGAAGAAGAACTGGTAGTAACAAAAGAGTTACGGCAAAATATCTTCCGGTTGAATCATACGATGCCGGATACGGAGGAATATCGTGAATTATTGCACAAGGTTTTTCCGCATCTCGGAGAGAATTGCCGTATCGAAACACCGTTTTCGGGTGTCCGTACCGCTAACGTGAAGTTCGGACGTAATGTGATTGTCATGCCGGGCTGTCTGATGATATCGGCGGGAGGCATTACCATCGGTGAGAATGCTGTGGTCGGAGCCGGCAGTGTTGTCATGCATGATGTAGAGCCAAATACCCTTGTCGCGGGCAATCCCGCCAAATTTATTCGTAAGATAAAACCATGATTGGATGAAACAGAAAATGATTATATGTATATCCATTTTTATAGTATTGGTTCTTACCGTTATTATCGTTTTGAACCATCCGGCTTTCGGCCGTACTCCTCGTGGAGAACGACTGGTACGGATCGAACGTTCTCCGAACTACAAAAAGGGGCAATTCGTAAATCAGGAACCAACTCCGTTTATGACCACCGATAAAAGCCGGTGGCGGATCATGTGGGACAACCTGACGGAAAAGAAACCGGACAATCTTGTTCCGTCCGAAAGCATCCATGCGGTCAAGACCGACCTGAAACAATTGGACCTGTCGAAAGATGCCGTCGTATGGTTCGGCCACTCGTCTTACCTGCTGATTAACGGCGGTAAGAAAATATTGGTCGATCCGGTGCTGACGACGGGGTTCCCGGCCTCTCTTATGATGAAGCCTTTCAAGGGGACGGACATTTACTCGCCGGAAGACATCCCGGAGGTGGATTACCTTATCATCACGCACGACCATTACGACCACCTCGATTACGGGACTGTGAAAGCGATACGTGACAAAGTAGACAAAGTCATCTGTCCGCTCGGTGTGGGGGAACATCTTGAATACTGGGGATATTCTGCAGAGAAGATTGTCGAAATGGACTGGAATGAAGTATATACCTCCGAACCCGGCTTTCGCCTGCCCGCCATTTTTCAGGCCGGTTCCTTCGGCAGAATCCCTCGTTGTGGGCTTCATTCATGCTCGAAGGGCACTCTACGGTCTATATTGGCGGTGATAGCGGCTACGGCGCTCATTTCTCGGAAATCGGCAAACGGTTTCCGCATATCGACCTTGCCATCCTCGAAAACGGGCAATACAACGAAGACTGGCGGTATATACATACGATGCCCGAACAGCTTCCGGTAGAGGTTCACGAACTGGATGCGGCTAAAGTCCTTCCGGTGCACAACAGCAAATTTTCACTGTCCCGTCACGCATGGGACGAACCGATCCACCGCATCGAACAAGCAGCAACAAAGGACAGCAGCCTGCATGTAATACATGGTATCATCGGTAGTCCCATAACCTATTGAAATAGTCCATAAGATACATCCTGTTCCTTTTTTAACAAAATGAACTTCTTGACAAAGAACGTTGAGCCTCGCAGCAAAGTTGTTGCGGGGCTCAATTCGTAATTTTGCACCAGAACATTAAAGCAAATCGTTATGGATTCAAAAAATATGGGAACAATCAGCAACACGGACTATGGAGGAGAATAGCCGTTGGTCCGGATTTCGCAACCTCCAATTGGAAAATGCAGTTCTTGCATTTGAATATTCCAATTTTGCAGGTCTAAATTGGACATATAGCGAGTATCAAGAATTCCGGTGAGGAGGGCTATTCTGATCGGCAGTATCGATGAGATTATACCGGACGAATTTATATCGTTCCCAGGTTTAAATGGCCATAGTAGCCACCGAATTTATATGGCAGTCTCGTTATCCGTTTCAGGCAATTTACTTTTACTCCAGTGTTTTCATCTCACCTGAAAACGGAAGACCTGGCTGCCATTTCATCTCTTTACACTGATTGTAGCGTGCGGTCATGACCGGAAAGTCAGATTTTCGATTGCGGTCTTTTTACCAGCCATCGACTCTTTACTATCCGGTATATCCCTGGTTACAATACTGCCATTATTATGTTACAGCCCTGACGTGGCGTGATGCTTATTTATCTCAAACATGAAAAAAGGGAATTTATGATTAATGAGAAATACCAAATGACCTTGGATGATACCCTCGTGCTAAGAAGTATATCCATATTGATTATTATTTTGCATAATTATATTCACCGGTTTTCAAATGTCGTACTTGAAAATCAGCATGTATATTATCCTGAAAGAAATAAGGAGCTTATAGATAGTTTCCTTGAATTTGATTCCGGTTTATTCCTGGATTTGATTTCCCACTATGGGCATTATGGAGTACCGGTATTCGTTTTTCAAAGTGGATATGGTCTGGTCATGAAATATGAGAAAAAAGAGGTCTCCTTAAAATCTCGGAAGTTTATGAAGAGGCATGCCGACAAACTTTGGCTGCTTCTGTTACCGGATCATGCATGCTCGGAATAAACCAAGACTTCCCTTGTCTATCTATTTTGGGGTATACATTTCTAAACATATTGTTTGCGTGGGAATATGAAAGACTTCTACTGTGGTGCAAAAACAGAATCGTATTCAAACAGAGGGAATAATATATGGATCTGGAAGGAAATTTATATTGTAAAATATCCAATGGTATTATTTTAACAAATTGAACTTTATAACAAAGCAGAATGAGCTTTGCAGCAAAATTGTTGCGGGACTCTCTTCGTAACTTTGCATCAGAACATTAAAACAAAAGAATCATGGAAACAATGAATGAAAAGGTAGCAATGGTAACGGGTGCATCGGCAGGTATCGGGCTGGCCTCGGCAGAAGCATTTGCAAAAGCGGGTGCAACCGTAGTATTGGTGGACATCAATGAACCGAAAGAACAAGCCGGGAAGTTGGTTTCAGAAGGGTATAAAGCTGTGGCATATCGCTGCGATGTGTCCGACACGCGGGCTGTAAAGGAGATGATCGACTGGACCGTTGCGACTTACGGCAGACTGGACGCTGCATTGAACAATGCCGGGATACAGACCCCGCAACGACCGATGGCCGAGATTACCGACGAGGAGTTCGACCGTACGGTAGCTGTCGATCTGAAAGGTGTCTGGAACTGCATGCGTTACGAGATTATCCAGATGCTGCAACAAGGCGGTGGTGCTATTGTCAATACCTCATCGCAAGGCGGCGTTACGGGATTCCCCGGACAAGCGGCCTATATCGCCTGCAAGCATGCGGTAATCGGTCTGACCCGTACGGCTGCCATCGACTACTCGGCAAAAGGAATCCGTATCAATGCCGTCTGTCCGGGTGTGATCCGAACACCTATGGCCGAAGAACTGATACGGCGTAACCCTGATCTGGAAAAGGAACTGGTTCGTGATATTCCTGCCGGACGTCTCGGTAAGCCGGAAGAGATAGCCAATGCCGTATTGTGGCTTTGCTCACCGCAGGCAAGTTTCGTAGACGGGTACGCCCTTTTAGTGGACGGGGCATTTTCCATCCATTAAGTTATAATGCATAAAACATAAAATCATGGAAGAAAACAATAAAATGGATATCAGCCGTCGTGGATTTCTCAAGACGGCTGCATTGGCAGGAGCTGCAATGGCCATGCCTTCGGGATTGGGCAAAGTATTCGCTTCAGAAGCGAAACAAACGGAAACATCCGATGTGGATACCGATGCAGCCCATATCAAGGGACATCGTGTATTGGGTACGGGTAAGGCTGCCTTCGAGGTGTCAGCACTCGGCTTCGGCGTGATGGACATGACTTACAACCGCAGCCAACACCCGGATAAGAAAGAGTGTATCCGATTGTTGCATGAAGCGGTGGATCGCGGTGTAACGCTCTTCGATACGGCTATCATTTATGGACCATTGACCAATGAGAACCTGGCAGGAGAAGCGCTGTCCGAATTCAAGGGACGGATTAACGTAACGACTAAATTCGGGCATGAAGTCATCGACGGCAAAGGAACCGGTCGTCAGGACAGCCGTCCGGCAACCATCCGCCGCTATTGCGAGGAGTCGCTTCGCCGATTGAGACTCGAATCACTGCCGATGTTCTACCAGCATCGTGCAGACCCGAACACCCCGGCCGAGGAGGTGGCGGCTACCATTGCCGACTTGATCAAGGAAGGTAAAGTGCAACGCTGGGGTATGTGCGAGGTCAGTGCCGAAACAATCCGTAAGGCCCACGCCATTTGTCCGCTGACAGCTATCCAAAGCGAGTACCATCTGATGCACCGCCTGGTGGAAGAAAACGGCGTTCTCAATGTATGCCGGGAGTTGGGTATCGGCTTTGTACCGTATAGTCCGATTAACCGTGGTTTTTTGGGAGGTTGCATCAACGAATATACGGTCTTCGATGTAAACAACGACAACCGTCAGACCTTGCCGCGTTTCCAGCCGGAAGCGATGCGTGCGAATACCCGCATTGTAAATGCGCTGCAAGCTTTTGGTCGTACACGGAGCATGACCTCGGCACAGGTGGCTTTTGGCTGGTTGCTTCAGAAAGCACCGTGGATCGTACCGATTCCGGGAACGACAAAACTGTCTCATCTGGAGGAAAACCTGCGCACACTCGACTTCAACATCAGCTCTGGGGAGTGGAAAGAGTTAGAGGATGCCGTGGCTGCTATTCCCGTTGTGGGAGACCGGTACAATGCGGAACAGCAACGTCAGGTAGGCCGATAAAGAATCAGTAAATAAGGTAGTATAATCCGTAATTTGTCTACCGGCAGAGTGGAGAAGCTGCCTTACTTTTGCATTATAAATAAAAACCAAGAATATGAGACCATATATAATCAGTCACATGATGACTTCGGTCGATGGCCGCATCGACTGCCCGATGGTCGGGCAACTGAGTACGGATGAATATTACATAGCCTTGGAAAAACTGGGGCCTTGCTCGAAACTGTCAGGACGAATAACTACCGCACTCGAATGTTCCGCCGTCAAAGGGGAAAGTACCCCCATGGAGGGAACTTCAATAGGTCATAAATCCGTATATGTCGCCAGTAAATCGGACGAATATACGATCATTGTCGATACCTATGGGAAACTGCGCTGGCAGGAGGGGGAAGCTGACGGGTATCCTCTACTTTGTATTGTCAGTGAACGGGTGTCCGAGGAATATCTGGAAACGCTGCGCACATTGGGTATTTCGTGGATTGCCGCCGGTGCGGAACGCATTGACTTGCCGGGAGCGATGGAGCTGCTTCACGAACATTTCGGCGTCGAACGCTTGGCGATTGTCGGGGGAGGGCATATCTGTGGCGGTTTCCTGGAGGCCGGACTGATTGACGAAGTAAGTATTATGGTAGCTCCGGGTATTGATGGTCGCAAGGGACAGACGGCGGTTTTCGATGGAATTTCCCGTATGGAATGTAACCCGTACAAGCTGAAATTAGAGAGTGTGGAACAATGGGAAACAGATATTGTCTGGCTCCGCTATAAAATAAAATAATACGGCTATGAAGTTACAAGCAATCGCCATATTGACGTTCCTGATCTTTGAGAATGTCATGGCACAAGAAACGACAACAACAAAATATATAAATTCAACCGATATGGAAGCATTGAAATTGACGCAGGAATGGGATAAGACCTTTCCGCAGAGTGATAAGGTGGAACATACGAAAATCACGTTTCACAACCGTTACGGCATTACGCTTGCCGCAGACCTTTACAAGCCGAAAAATACGCAAGGACGTCTGGCAGCCATTGCCGTCAGTGGCCCTTACGGTGCGGTGAAAGAACAAGTGTCAGGCCGTTATGCCCAGACACTTGCCGAACGAGGCTTTCTGACCATTGCTTTCGATCCCTCCTATTACGGCGAAAGTGGTGGTACACCTCGCTATCTTACGTCACCCGAAATCAGTACGGAGGATTTCAGCGCGGCAGTCGATTATCTGACATCCCGTGCGGATGTCGATCCGGAACGTATCGGAATCTTAGGCATCTGCGGTTGGGGCGGGTTTGCACTTAATGCTGCGGCCAATGACCCTCGTATCAAAGCGACGGTAACATCCACTATGTATGATATGAGCCGGGTAAATGCCAACGGGTATTTCGACGCCATGAGCTCCGATGACCGTTACAAATTGCGCGAACAACTCAACGCACAGCGTACTGAGGATTATCGTGATGACAGCTATGTACGCGACGGTGGCGTACTTGACCCCGTAACGGACGATACTCCGCAATTCGTCAAGGAGTATCACAACTACTACAAGACGGAACGAGGCTACCATCGCCGTTCACCGAACTCCAACGAGGGAATCACGAAAACCAGCGTATTGTCATTCATCAATATGCCGTTGCTCACCTATATCAGCGAAATCCGCAGTGCCGTGTTGATGATTCATGGAGAAAAAGCTCATTCCCGCTATTTCAGCGAGGATGCCTACAAACGGCTGACGGGTAGTAACAAGGAACTGTTGATTATACCCGGAGCCAACCATGTCGATTTGTACGATAATCTCAACGTGATTCCGTTCGACAAGATAGATGCTTTCTTTAAGAATGCCTTAAAGGAGAAATAGGCTTTAAATTTTTAGTAAAAATTGGTAGGAATTTTCTCCACTCATGCTTGTGAGAATCCGGTAAAAGAAAGAATCAATGAATAAGGAAATAGACATAAAAGACATGGCACCCGTGAAGGCCTCGGAACGCCATGTCATCCTCGATGCTCTAAGAGGATTTGCATTGCTGGGAATCTGCTTTGCCAACTTTCCGGAATTCTCGCTTTACACTTTTCAAAAACCGGAAATTACGGAGGCTATGCCTACGGCGGAAATAGATAAGGTAATTCGCTTTCTTCAATACCTTTTCGTGGATGGTAAGTTCTACACCATATTCTCGCTGCTGTTCGGTATCGGATTTTCAATCATTATCAGCAACGCGGCCAAAAAGGGAACGGACGGATTCCGTATCTTTTACCGGCGGATGATTGTTCTGGCCGCCATTGGTTTTCTGCATCTGATGTTTATCTGGAGTGGGGACATCTTGTTGTTGTATGCCTTATTGGGCATGTTGCTCCCTCTTTTCCGGCATGTTTCGGACAGAGTGTTGCTGGGGACTTCCGCTGTCTTATTGCTACTTCCTATTCTGATTGATTGGTTGGCCGGTACATTCGGAGTGTCCCGGTCGGCTCCCGCAGTGCGAATGCAACAGCACTATTGCAATTTATATGGTATAACGGAATATAACTTCGGAATCTGGCTACGCGACGCGGAAAACTACGGAGGGGTCTTTCAATTCCTGGTACAAGGTGCATGGGTGCGCTTGCAGGAATTTATCGACGGCAATCGCTATTTTAAGGTATTGGGATTGTTCTTATTGGGCTTCTACATTGGGCGCAAGCAAATATACGCCGATCTTGAGGCCAATCGGGTACTACTGAAAAAAACGGTGACATACGGTTTTCTGCTGGGACTTCCCCTATCCGTTCTCTATGCCTGGAGTGCGGTAAACGGGCATCCTTTCGGAACGACTGCACACACCGCCATCTATACGGCAAGTGTCTATCCTTTAGGTTTTGCCTATGTTTCCGCTATCTGTCTCCTGTACCTGCATGGTAGAGAGTGGCGCTTGTGGCGCTGTCTTGCCGCTCCGGGGAGAATGGCACTGACTAATTACGTGGGACAGTCGGTATGGGGCATGGTTCTCTTCTACGGTATCGGCTTCGGACTGGGGGCCGGCATTGGATTGACAGGAACAGAATCCATAGCTTTCTACGTCTTTCTTGTCCAGATGGCATTCAGTGCCTTATGGCTCTCCTATATCCGCTTTGGGCCTCTAGAATGGGGCTGGCGGATGCTGACTTATGGGAAGTGGTTAAAAATAAGGAAATAAAGTAATTCAATAATAATCTCACTCTAAAAAAATAATAGTATGGATAAAAGGAAATTAGGACAGCTGGAAGTATCTCCGATAGGAATGGGATGTATGGGATTCAGCCACGGTTACGGGCAAGTGCCACCCGAAGCGTATGCCATAGAAGCCATCCGCGGGGCATACGACTACGGCTGCACGCATTTCGATACGGCGGAAGCCTATGGCAAAGAACAATTCTACGCCGGACATAACGAGGAATTGGTGGGTAAGGCGATTGAACCGTTCCGTAAGAAGGTGGTGCTCGCCACCAAATTTCATATTGGTGAACTCTCGAAACCGGACGAGACGAATCTCTACCGGGAGGTACGCCGGCATCTTGAAGATTCCATGAGCAGACTTCGTACGGATTATATCGACCTGTATTACCTGCACCGTATCAGTGAGGCAGTCCGGCTTGAGGATGTGGCAACCGTCATGGGACGGCTTATTCAGGAAGGACTGATACGTGGTTGGGGATTGTCGCAAGTATCGGCCGACCAGATACGGGCGGCACATAAGATTACTCCATTATCCGCCGTCCAGAACATCTATTCGATGGTGGAACGCGATTGCGAAACGGAGATTTTTCCGGTATGCCTTGAAAAAGGAATCGGAGTCGTACCGTTCTCGCCGATTGCAAGCGGATTCCTTTCGGGCAAGGTAACGCCACAGGATCAGTTCGGCTTCGATGACGTGCGGAAATTCGTCCCCCAATTATCGAAAGAGAATATCGAGGCCAACCAGCCCATACTCGATTTGCTGCATCGGTTCGCTGTGGAGAAACATGCTACCAACGCCCAGATATCGCTTGCGTGGATGCTCCATAAATATCCCAATGTCGTACCTATTCCCGGTTCCAAGAACCAGGAAAGGATTCTGGAGAACCTGGGGGCTTGGAACGTCACGCTTTCCGATGATGAGTTCCGGCAGTTACAATCAGCATTGGATGAATGTAAGGTACACGGACATCGTGGATGCGTGGAAACGGAACAGACGAGTTTCGGTAAACAATGGAGTGAAGAAACAGATAAGTGAATCAAGTCACATTCAGTCCGGTACTGAATAATCAAGAAAAAAGAGAGTGGACTTCCTGACAAAACAAATTGAGCCTCGCAGCAAAGACGTTGCGGGGCTTTGCTTTTGCCTTTGTATCAAAGGAATAACTTAAAAATAGCAGATATGAAAACGAAACTCTTATTTTTCTTTGTATGGCTTGTGTTGCCCGTTACGGGCTGTTCCGCGGGTGAACCCTAAACGGATTTGCCAAGTACATCTCCGGTTGAAAAACCGGAAGAACCTGTCGAACCTTCCGGGGATAAAAAAGTGTTGATTGTCTATTTTTCGGTTCTTCTTTAAATTTGGTGGTAAATTCTTTATTTCTTTATTTTCAAGTTGATAATTGTCCTTTTTGCTTGC
>OLRF01001609.1_pt1 | contig 22830 bp, 16 predicted proteins | sample 1672061 | NCBI WGS metagenome assembly OLRF01 (sample SAMEA3136641, study PRJEB25190) | human gut metagenome | reverse complement strand
TGAGGCGGGCCCGTTTTTGTAATATTTTATAATTTTTGTTGATTTGCCATTTGCCGGACGCTGTTTCATACTCGGAAGCTGATAACGTAAGGAGAAAGACTATGAAACACGGGAAAAATTTTATCCTCGGGGAATATGTGATCATTAAAAAACCGGAACTGGTCGAAGTGGGCGACAATGTGCGGATTGCCGACTTCTGCCGGATTTCTTCGGCCTGCAAAATCGGTTCCGACTGTGAAATCGCGCCCGGCACCTACATTGCCGGCGGCGACGGCAAATATACCTTTGAAATGGGCAGCTATTCCAGTCTGGCGGCCGGCGTCAAAATCTGGCTGTCGAGCAACGACTACGTCAACGAGCTGGTTACCCATTCGGTTCCCTGCGTTAAGGAGATTCAGGGCAATGTGCGACTGGGAAAATATACCGGCGTCGGCACCAATTCGGTGATTATGCCCGGCAACGACATTCCCGAGGGAGTAACGATCGGCGCTTTAAGCTTTGTGCCGTCGGGATATAAATTTGAACCGTGGACGGTTTACGCCGGGCAGCCGATCCGCCCGATCAAAAAACGCAACCGCGCCAACATCATGCGCACACTGATGAAAATCGGCTGCATAGAAGCCTGTGAGGAAGCTGCCGGGGAGGAAAGATTATGTGCGGAATAGTGGGTTACGTCGGCGGCGGCGCAGTCAGCGAAATTTTGCTGGCGGGGCTGAAAAATCTGGAATACCGGGGATATGATTCGGCCGGCATTGCCTTGAACGACAACGGCAGAATCGATGTTTTCAAAGCGCCGGGCAAGCTCGGCAATCTGTGTGCGGCGGCGGCCGGAAAAGCGGACAAGCTGCCGGCGACCGGCGGCATCGGTCATATCCGCTGGGCCACCCACGGCAAAGCGACGGTTGAAAACGCGCATCCGCATCTGTCAAACGACGGCCGGCTGGCGCTGGTGCATAACGGCATTATCGAAAATTACAAGTCGCTGCGCGAAGAGCTGGAGCAGGAAGGATATGTCTTTTCTTCCGAAACCGATACCGAAGCCGCGGTGCATCTGTTTGAACGCGAATATAAAAAATCCGGGTCGCTGGAAGCGGCGGTAACGGCCGGAGTGAGGCGGCTGAAAGGAGCGTTTGCCTTTTGTGTCATGCATCAGAGCGAACCGGACAAGATCATAGCCGTGCGGCAGAACGCGCCGCTGATCGTGGGACTGGGCAAAGACGAGAACTATGTTGCCAGCGATATTCCGGCCATTGTCGGCAAAGTGCGGCGGATTATTTATCTGAACGACGGCGAAATAGCCGTAATTACCCGAAACGAGGCAAAAATATACGATTTTGACGGCCGTCCGATCGAACGTCAGCCGGAGTATATCGGTTTTAATCCGGAAGTGATCAGCAAGCGCGGTTATCCGCATTTTATGCTGAAGGAAATTAACGAACAGCCGGACATCGTCCGTCATCTGCTGCAGGATGCTTATGCCGGCGGGCGGGAAACACCGCTGCTGCCGAAAGTCAACATTGCCGCCGCGGCCAAAGCGGAGAGGATTGAAATCATCGCCTGCGGCACTTCCCTGCATGCGGCGGCGGTGGCCGGTTTTGCCTTTGAGGAATGGCTGAAAATTCAGGTTTCCGTCGTTGCCGCCAGCGAATATATTTACCGGAGCTGTCTGACCGACGAAAAAACGCTGACGATCGGCATTTCCCAGTCGGGAGAAACGGCCGATACCATCACCGCGGTCAAACGGGCGGAAGAACGCGGCGCGCATATTCTGGTTTTGACCAACCGCGAGGATTCGAGCATCGTCCGCCATGCCGGCAGTCTGCTGCCGCTGAAAGCGGGGATTGAGGTCAGCGTGGCCGCCACCAAATCCTACACCGCCCAGCTGACCTGTCTGTACCTTCTGGGGCTGGCGCTTGCCTCTGCGCGGGGAAGTCTGCCGCCGGCCGAACTCGGAAAGCTGCGCGACGAACTGCGGCAGCTGCCGGCCAAAATGGAAAAGGCGCTGAGCGAGGACGGAAAAGTGAAGGCCGCGGCGGAAAGGCTGAAAGACTATCGGCAGATGATTTATATTGCCCGCGGCGTCAATCTGCCGACGGCGCAGGAAGGCGCCCTGAAACTGAAAGAGATCAGCTACGTCAATGCCAACGGCTACCCGGCGGGAGAACTGAAACACGGGCCGATTGCGCTGCTTGACGAAAATATGCCGGTGACGGCGGTGCTGGCGCCCGGCGGCAGGGTTTATGACAAAATGATTTCCAACTGCGAGGAAGCGCGGGCCAGACATGCGTTTTTGACCGGCGTGAGCTTTGACGGCGACAGGCGGGCGGAAGAGCTGTTTGATTTGCTGCTGACGGTGCCTTCGACCGCGGAAATATTTTCGCCGCTTTTGTTGAATCTGCCGCTGCAGCTTCTGGCTTATCATATTGCCGATCTGCTGGGGCGCGAAGTCGATCAGCCGCGCAACCTGGCCAAGTCGGTTACGGTTGAGTAAAGTCTTCCGTTTCCTCTTCTTCCGCATCGGGCGCCAGCTCGGCCAGCATCTGCCGGGTTTTGGCGATGCCGGTGCGGGCTTCTTCCGCGGCCTGTGCGCGTTTGGCGGTTTCAAAAATATAGAGCGCGTCGTGGTAACAGGCCAGCGCCTCTTCCAGGGCTTCGCGGTTGGCGGAGATTTTGCCTTCCAAGTAGTAGGTTTCGGCAATTTTCTGCTGGATCCGCGCCCAGTAAAGCGGCTGCCGGTTTTCGGTGACGATTTTCTGCTGGTTGCGGTAGGCGGCCACTGCCAGCCGGCAGATGTCGGGGCTCCGCGTGCGGTGGCCGAGGTTGTGCAGAAGATAGCCGAGACTGCCTTCTATATGTCCCCAAAAGCCGGAAAACTGCGCCTGGGTGAAAATGCGTTCGCATTCCCGCAGCTGCGAAACCGAATCGCGCAGCGCCTGCAGGTCTTCGGTTCTTTTCCAGTAGTTGTAGTAAAGGCCGGAAAGCTTGTAGCAAATGTGGCCGTGGTCGTAGGGATAGGTATATTTGCCGAAGTATTTCTGTGCCTGCCGGTAGTCGGCAATGGCGGCGCGGAAATAAACGTCCGAATGTCTGTCCGCGTAAACCGAGGCACAGTCGTTTAACTGTCCGAGGTGCAGGTATATGCAGCCGAGGTGCGTCGGCTCAAAAATCTGTTTTTGATATTTGAGGGCGGTTTCAAACAAATTGGCGATGATTTTGAAATCGTTTTCGTTTTTGCCGTCGGCGGCGGCCGTCATGTAAATCAGCCCCAGTTGGTTCATGATGTAGGGCATGTACTCAAGCCCGAGGGATTTGGCGGAATCGATTTTTGAGATACGGGCAATGATTTTTTTCAGCAGATATTTTTTATAGATCCGGCATTCCCTGTCCGGCCGGTCGGCGGCGCTGACGACGGTGCCGGTCAGAAGATCGAGCAGCGGCTGCGGAAATTCGCCGCCGGCAAGCGCGTCGGCCGGCAGATACATGCTGTCGAGCAGGCAGACGAAAGAACCGTCTTCTTTTTCGTACTGCCGCGGGGTCTGGAAGTTGAGTCGCAGCCGGTTTTCTTCGCGGCAGCCCCAGATCAGGACGTCGGCGCCGGTTTTTTCCAGCAGGTTCTGTCCGCGGTCGATCAGGTCAAAAAAATTGCGGCTTTCGAAGTTGAGGAAAGAAAGGTCAAAATCCGCTTTCAGGCTGGCGACATCCAACCCTTCCGCGCCCTGCAGCAGTTCGGCCAGTTTTTCTCCGCCGCTGCTGCTGACACGGTCGTAAAAGTCGGCAACGATGACTTTGAATCTGATTTCCGCCGGAACATGCCCGACCGCCGGCCTTGCCGTTGCCGGCCGGGGCGGAGACACCAGTTGTTGCAGCAGACGGCGAAACATTAAAAATCATTGTCCTTTTTTATGTAGCTTTTGAACTCGTTGACCCGGTCCTGAATTTCTTCCAGCACCTGCGCGTTGATGTCCCGCAGGGTTTGCGGCGGCGTCGGAATGTTGCGGAAGCGGTAGTCGAGCCAGAGCGTGATCATGGTCGAAACCAGCAGCAGCGACCACGGCGTCGGCGAATAGGCCTGGAAGCAGCCGAAAAACAGCATCAGCATCTGAATGCGGACAGTGAACGAGGCTGCCTGCGCCGGGTCCATGCCGTCGGCTGTTGCCTGACGAAAGCCGGTGTTGGCGGACAGGTCTTCGTAACGGGGCAGAAAAGTCAGTTTCAGCGCCAGTGCCCAAAGGAAGTCAATGAGGAAGAAAAGGGCAAAAATTATGCAGCAGGAGGCTGCGCCTTCGCCCGCCGCCGGCGCGATCAGGGAAAACAGCAGAAAGCCGAAAGCCGCCGCGTCGCGGGAGGAAACCTTGATCCGCGACGGATGCCAGGAAAAGACCGTCAGCGCCAGAAAGGCGGCGGCAAACATCCAGCCGAAAACGCCGAGCATCAGCGGAAGGGCGTTGACGGCGCCCAATATGCCGATGCCGAGAGAAATGTTGAGCGACTGAACGGCAAGCACGCCGTCGCCGCTGTTGACGTAAGGATACAGACCGGCAAAAAACAGCCATGCCGCGGCCAAAATCAAACGGTTGGCAAGCGGCGGAAGGGAAGGAACGACATTGACGGCGTTTTCCGGCATGACGACGACGGCCAGAACAACGGCAAGCGTCAGCAGCGGCGGAAACCAGCGGCGCGGGGAAGCAAAGTGTCCGGAAGCGGCGATGGCAAAAGCGCCGGCAAACGGCACGACGATCTGCCAGAAATTGTAAGAACCGATGAAGTCGTCGCCGTCATAAAGGAAGAAACGGACGCCGAGCATCAGCGGCAGCAGAACCAGTGCCGGCGGCAGAAAGGCGGAACTGCCGAGCCCGCCGCGGTTGAACACGGTCCGGCGGGAAACGATGCCGTAGACGGCGGCGGGAATGATAAAGCTCAGGAAAGCCAGCCCCAGGACGATAAAAAAGGTTATGTTCATTGCGGTGCTCCTCACGGGTTGAATGAGTCTGTTATAATATGGATCGGTTATTTCTTCAACAGTTATGTCGTCTGCTTTTGCAACCGGGCGGCAAAAAAGCCGTCTATGCCGTCCAGCATGTCGGGCAGACAGCGGATGAAGCCTTCGGACGTAATCAGCCGTTCAAAACCCGGCTGCCGGAAGGGGTTGATTTTTTCCGCGGCAACCGGAAGAATCGCAAAATCGGGATGTTCCGCGATAAAACGGCCGATCTGCCTTTCTCCCTCGTCTTTGCTCATCGAACAGACGGCATACATCAGAATGCCGCCGGGCGCGACCGCTTTGGCCGCGGCGTTCAGCAGTTTTTGCTGAAGGCCGGCGCTGCGGCGGACGTCGGCGACGGTGCGGGTATGAACGATTTCCGGATGGCGGCGCAGCGTGCCGTCGGCCGAGCAGGGGGCGTCAAGCAGCACGATGTCGTATTGCGGGCAGTCGCTGAGATATTCGAGGGCGTCGGCGGCAATGACTTTTTGCGCTTTCATGTGCAGGCGGGCGAGGTTTTCCTCCATTGTCTTCAACCGCGCGGCGGAAACGTCGAGCGCGGTAACGTCCGCTTTTCCGGCGATCAGCTGGGCGGTTTTGCCGCCGGGGGCGGCGCAGAGGTCGAGCACTTTCCTGCCTTCAACGCAGCCCAGCGCAATGACCGGCAGCGCGGCGGAAAAGTCCTGCACCCACCAGCAGCCGTCCTTAAAACCGGGCAGTTCGGCGACGCTGCCGGCGTCGTTAAGTCGGATGCTGCCGCTGCCCATCAGCCGGCCGCCGAGTTTTTCGCGCCAGTCTTCGGGATCCGCGCGGACGGTGATGTCGAGCGCCGGTTCCTCGACGGCGGCCTTCTCGATGGCGGCGATCTGTCGTCCGGAGTAGTCGCGGCGAAGCATTTCCTTAAAGGCCGGCGGGAAGAAGGGCAGCGGCGGCCGGGCGGCTATTTGTCCGCGGTCGCGGCAGATTTTGCGCAGTACGGCGTTGACGAAGCCGCCGGCATATTTGCCGCCTTTTTTCTTGGCCAGTTCGACATAGCTGTTGACGGTGGCGTAGTCGGGCGTGTGAAAGTAAAGGACTTCGACCGCGCCGAGGATGATTGCGGCATGCGGCGCGTCCGGCCGGGCAGGGATTTTTTTGGCGGCGTAACCGCGAATCACGCTTTTGATGAATTCCTGCCGGCGGAGCGCCGTCATCACCAGCCGTTTGACGAAAGCCGTTTCCTGCGGGGAAAGCCCTTTGAGTTCGTCGGCGCTGCCGCCGACACGGGCCGAATCGAGAGATTTCATGTAAATTTCGAAAGCCGTATTGCGAATGTCCACGTTTGTTTTCCTTTTCAGATCAATTGTCCGGTAACGGGCAGTTTAGGTAATTGCGGCGGCAAATACAAGTGCGAAAGTAATTTAACCCTATTGTATTTTTGCGAAATATATTATAGCCTTATGCGCAAAACCAAGAAATCGGACTAATTTAAGATACGGAGAAAAAAGTTGAAGGACGACTGCAGCGCCCGTCATAACGGCAAGCCTTTTGCCGAATGGCGGAAAGAATGGGAAATGGAAGAAAGATATAATTTCCGCACGATCGAAAGCAAATGGCAGAAGATCTGGGACGAGGAAAAGGCCTATAAGGTGGAGATCGACCGCAACCGGGAGAAGTTTTACGTTTTGGTCGAATTTCCCTATCCGTCCGGCGCCGGGCTGCACGTGGGGCATCCGCGTTCCTATACCGCGCTTGACGTGGTGGCGCGCAAAAAACGGATGCAGGGCTTTAACGTGCTTTATCCGATGGGCTTTGACGCCTTCGGGCTGCCGGCCGAAAACTATGCGATCAAGACCGGCGTGCATCCGGCGGTTTCGACCAAGGCCAACATCGAAAACTTTACCCGGCAGCTGAAATCTATCGGTTTCAGCTTTGACTGGGACCGCTGCATAACCACCTGTGATCCGGAATATTACAAATGGACGCAGTGGATGTTTATCAAGTTTTTTGAAAAAGGTCTGGCCTATAAGGACAAGATTGCCATCAACTGGTGTCCGTCCTGCAAAGTGGGACTGGCCAACGAAGAAGTGGTCAACGGCCGCTGCGAGCGCTGCGGTGCCGAAGTGGTGCGCAAGAACAAAGAACAGTGGATGATTGCCATTACCAAATATGCCGATCGACTGATTGAAGATTTGAACGAACTGGATTTCATCGACCGGGTCAAGTCGCAGCAGATCAACTGGATCGGCCGTTCGGAAGGTGCCGAGCTGGATTTCGGTCTGACCGACAAGGAAGGAAATCCGCTGGCGGACAGAAAACTGACGGTTTTCACCACCCGGCCGGACACCGCTTTCGGCGTCACTTACATGGTGCTGGCACCGGAGCACAAATATGTGGCCGAGTTGGCGGACCGGTTTGAGAACAAGGATGAAATCAGAGCCTATGTTGAAGCGACGGCGAAAAAGTCGGAGCTGCAAAGAACCATGGACGACAGCAAAACCGGGGTTGAGCTGAAAGGCATTAAGGCAAAGAATCCCTACAACGGCGAACTGATTCCGGTCTTTATTTCCGATTATGTTCTTACCGGTTACGGCACCGGCGCGATTATGGCGGTGCCGGCGCACGACCAGCGCGACTATGATTTTGCCAAGGCGTTTAACCTGCCGATCGTACAGGTGCTGGAAGGCGGCGACATTGCCGAAAAGGCGTGGGAAGAAGACGGCGCCCATATCAATTCCGGCTTCTTAAACGGCATGAACAAGGAAGACGGCATGCGGGCGGCGATCGACCATGCGGTGAAAAACGGTTTCGGCCGCGCCAAAGTGAACTTCAAGCTGCGCGACTGGGTATTCTCCCGCCAGCGTTACTGGGGCGAACCGATTCCGATGGTTTACTGCGAACACTGCGGCTGGCAGCCGGTTCCTGAATCGGAGCTGCCGCTCAAACTGCCGCAGGTGCCGGACTATCATCCGAACGATGAAGGCGAATCGCCGCTGTCCAAAGCTTTCGACTGGGTTAACACTACTTGTCCGAAATGCGGCGGCAAAGCGCGGCGGGAAACCGACGTGATGCCGAACTGGGCAGGTTCTTCCTGGTATTTCCTGCGTTACTGCGATCCGCACAACGACAGGGAATTTGCTTCCAAAGAAGCGCTTGACTACTGGATGAACGTCGACTGGTACAACGGCGGCATGGAACATACCACGCTGCACCTGCTGTATTCCCGTTTCTGGCACAAATTCCTCTATGATCTGGGACTGGTGCCGACAAAAGAGCCGTACAAAAAACGCACTTCGCACGGCATGATTCTGGCGGCAAACGGAGAAAAAATGTCCAAGTCGCGCGGCAACGTAATCAATCCCGACGACATCGTCAATTCTTACGGCGCGGACACTTTCCGCATGTATGAAATGTTTATCGGACCGTTTGACCAGGTGGCGATGTGGTCGGACGAAAGCCTGATGGGCGTATACCGTTTTGTCGGCAAAATTTACGGCCTGATGAAGAAAACGGCGCCGGTTGAAGCTTCCGCCGCCGATTTGCGGGCCATGCACAAGTGCATTCTCGAGGTCAGCGAGCGAATCGATCAGATGCGTTTTAACACCGCGGTTTCTTCGCTGATGACCTATGTCAATTATATGTCGGGGCTGGAGCAGATTCCGAACCGGTTGTATCTGACGCTTCTGAAGCTGATTTCCCCGTTTGCGCCGCATCTGGCGGAAGAAATGTGGGCGCGGATGGGGCAGGACGGTCTGATCGTGGCCGAAAGCTGGCCCGCGGGCGATCCCAAACTGGCGGAAGAAGACACGGTGACGATGGCGGTTCAGATTTGCGGCAAAATGCGCGGCACCATTGAGGTGAAAAAAGACGCGCCGCAGGCCGAAGCCGAAGCCAAAGCGCTGGCGCTGGACAACGTTGTCCGTCAGCTGGAAGGCCGCGAAGTGAAAAAGATTATTGTCGTTCCCAACCGGATCGTCAATATTGTGGCATAATCAACGGAAGGGGAACGCCGGTTCCCCTCTTTTGCAATGAAAGGACAAGGTTTTGCTGTTTCGGAAAAAATATGTGCTGTTGCTGGTTCTGGCTTTGTGCGGCTGCGGGTTTGAACCGCTTTACGTGGAAAAAAAGCATGACAACATGTGGTATTACGGCGGCGATTTTGACACCTCGATCAGCCAGGAAATGGCGCAGATCAGCATTGAGCCGATTTCCCAGCGTTTCGGGCAGATCATGCGCAACGAATTGATCGATCTGCTGACGCCGAAGGGAACGCCGAAAAGCCCCAAGTACCGTTTGTTCGTTCATCTGACCGAAAAACGCGTTTCCGACCAGGCGCTGCGTTCGGACATTACCGCAACCCGCAAAATGGTTCGTTACAAAGTCGGCTATTATATGACGGAAGGCACCGAACAGGTGTTGAAAGGCGACAGCATCGCCTATGTCAGTTACGATATTCTGGCCAATCCGTATTCGACGACCATGGCGCAGAAGAAAGGCGACGAAGATGCGGCCAAAATCATTGCCAACGACATTGCCCTGCGACTGGGCGCCTATTTCCACAGCGTGATCACCAACCGGGGAAATCCGAATGATTTTTAAGTCGGTGCAGGTTGACGGCTTTGTCAAAAAACCGGACGAGAAGATCAGAGCGGTGCTGGTTTACGGCAGCAACGACGGTTTGCGGCGCGATACCGTAAAACGGCTGGCGGCTGCGGTTTGTCCCGATCTGAACGATCCGTTCCGTGCGGCAGAGCTTGCCGGCGGAGATCTGGCCGCCGATGTTGGTACGCTTTACGGCGAATTTAACGGTCAGTCGCTGACCGGCGGCCGCCGGGTAATCATTGTCAACGATGCTGGCAACGACCTGACCAAAGCGATCCGCAAAATGCTGGACGAAAGTCCGAATACTGGCAATTTGCTGATTCTGTCCGGCGCCGGCAGCCTGAACAAAAAGTCTTCGCTGGTCAAACTGGCCGAAGACAGCGAGGACATGGCGGCCGTCGCCTGCTACGAGGACAAGAACGAAGACATTTGTTCGGTTTTAAAAAGCATGGGAATGACTTTTGAACCGGCGGCGGTACAGCTGCTTTGTTCCCGGTTGTCCGGCGACCGGATGGTTAATCTGAACGAACTGGAAAAGCTGGCCACTTATATGGGGACGGCCAAAAACGTAACGGCGGAAATCGTCGGCAAAATTATCAGCGATGCTTCCGATGCCGGCCTGGACGATATTTATTATGCGGCGCTCGGCGGCGACAAAGTGAAGGCGCTGTCCTTTTATACCCGCTACATCAACGAAGGCAACGAACCGGCGGCGGTGGTACGGGGACTGACGTATCACCTGATGAAACTGTTAGTATGCCGGGCGGGAATCGAGAACGGCGAAAGCGTTGACCGGGCAATGCAGCGGCTGATGCCGCGGATTATTTTTTACCGTACGGACGCCTTCAAACAGCAATTGTCATACTGGAGCCGCGACAAACTGCTGCGGGCGTTGGAAATGCTGTATGCCGCGGAAAAAGACTGCAAGACCACCAATATGCCGGCGGCGGAGGTTGTCAGCATGCTGCTGTTGCGGCTGGCGGCCGCGGCCAAACGCCAGGGTTAGAAAATGACCAGCGCAAGGTTTGCCGAGTTTATCAGTATCTGGCGGCGGAAATTCGGTATCGAACGCAGTATTGACGAGCGGGTGTGCGAAGACGAAGAAGGGCGGCCGCTGCCGTGGTATACCTATCCGGCAACAGAATATCTGGCACAGTTCGATTACCGCGGCAAACGGGTTTTCGAATACGGCTGCGGCAATTCCGGCCTGTTTTGGGCCGGGCGCGCCGGTTCAGTCACCGGCGTTGAAGACAACCGGGAATGGTTTGCCAAATGGGAGAAGATGTTTAACCGGCCGAATCTGGAAATCCGCCTGCGTCCGGAAGGCGAAGAATATGAAAACGCGATTTTTGAAGACGGCTGTTGTTATGACCTGATTGCCGTCGACGGCAAGCGGCGCGCCGAATGTGCGGCGGCTGCGGTCAAAGCGCTGGCGCCGGGCGGTTTGATTATTTTGGACGACAGCGACCGCGTCAATACCAGCCGGGACTATGCGCGGGCGATTGCCGGGTTGAAGGCAGCCGGTCTGTTACAGGTCGATTTTTACGGTTTCTGTCCGATGAACTGTTACGCCAAATGCACTTCGCTTTTTTTCAGCCGCGATTTTGCTTTTGAACCGGTGTCGCCGGTGCAGCCGGTCTGCGGCCGCGGCAGCTTGTGGGCGATGAGCCGCCGGCAGAGAAAAGAGTTTTATAAAAAATTCGGGTAAATCCGTTTAAAATAATTCGGACAAAAGTGCTTGCATAATAAAAAACGATGTGTTAGACTTTAAAAAGTTATCAGGGGGTTATCTGATGACGAGCACCGCGAAAGGGGCGGAGAGCTTAGGGTTTTATTATTTATACTTAACATAAGTGTAAACAGCTTTTTAAGGGGAAGAGCTATGAAAACACGCAATTCATGGAGATTTGTGCTCGCTGCATTCTTTTGCGGTGCGCTTTTTTGTACTCAGGCTTCGGCCAAGGTCTGCTTCGTCGGCGAAGAAAACTGTACCGGCGGCGGCAGTTTCGACGATTATAAAGATCCGGGCGAAGAAGGCAAAGTGTGTACGGACGAAGGGTATATCCTGAAAAGTGCGTGCGACGCCGATCCGTCACGCCACGTTACCGGCTATTGTCCGTATAACAACGATTACGTCATGTGCTGCGGCAACGAATATGTTTACGACTCCTGCGTTTATCCGCACGTAACGGTTGACAAATGCGGCAGCAAGTTCAAATGTAAATGTGATCCGGAGAAATATCCGTATACGGAAGAGGCCTGTCATTCAAAGTTTAAGTTCAGCAACCCCGGCGGTACGGCATGCACGCAGATAGATGCGGGTTCGACTTCGACCATCAAAACGTTGTATTACTCGGCGTGTCTGTGTGAGCGCGGATTGTATCCGTATTCGAAAGACGACTGTCAGACGACGGCGAATGCGGATGTAAACGGCGATCCGTGTCAGGACAGCATGGGCAACCAATACTGGGATTCCTGCAAATGCAGTAATCCGCCGTACAAATGGGAATCGGTTGATTGTGAATTCGGCGGTAAAGGCAAGGCCTGCGTACAGGGCGGTGTCTACTTCTTCAAAGAGTGCTGTTCATGTGCGGCGTTTCCTGCGGAAGGCGAACGCGGCGGCCGCCCGAATGACGAACATGCGACCAAGTGGACGACCTGTGACTGTCCGCGGAAAGGGCGTTTCCGGATTACGCAGTGTGAAGCAGGCTGGCAGCCGAACAAAGACGGCTCGGCGTGTGAGCGCATTTCGTGCGAAAACGCGGTGAAGCTGTTCTTTATGAAGCATCCGAATACGGATTATGGCGTATTTAACGGTAGCAAGCTGGTTGGTTATGCTAAGTTGACAGATGCTGAAATAGCCAAACTTCCGGAAGCCCAGCAGACCTATGCAGTAGGTGCGGAAATAGAAAATACCAAAGCGACCAAGGGTGTGTTGGCGAAAAATGTAACTGCCGCAGATTCGTATTCTTCAGGGCTTGGGGGTACAAAGGCAAAAACAATTTATTCGGGAGCTTATTTCGGAACTACCGGGTATACGTCTGATCATAAGATGGTACAAGAAGCCTGCGGTACCTATGAACCGGAAAAAACGGTTGTTCCTACGTTATATATTTCTAATTATTTTTCAAGTTCTTTGGATTTGACTGTTTACGGGTCGGAACTTTATTTTTCCGGTACGGACAGAGAAGCAGGGGCTTTGACTTTGTATAATACAGATGTTTCCGGAAAGGCAAGTTTTTGGAGAAAGCTTACTTTGAAGCAAGTTGACAATATGCCTAACTCTGAACCGGAATTCGGGATGTACAGTTCTGAGATCAGAGGCGGAATTGAAGCTACCGGTTATAATTTTGACATTGGAAGTATGTATATTGAAACAGAATCCTGGGGAGGAGAAGGAGGAAAGTTCACTTTTAAGGCCGGAAATGTTTTCAACGGCGGAACGGTTTATGTTTATCCTTCTTGGGCTACTACCGGAACGAAGCATTACTATGAACGCAAGGTAAACGGATATCTGACTTTCGTTGGTCCCAGTGATGCGACACCTGCCAATGTTTATACCAATGTTCGTATTGGTTATGAAGGCTCTGGTTATGATGGTAAGGCAAAATATGACGGTTCCAATTATCCTAATTATGGTATGGCTGCTCCGGGTATGGAAGTCAGACTCAGCGGAAACCTGATTTGGAATATGTATAACGGCAAGACGAATTATGTTGTCGGTACTACTCCGGAAAGCATGATCTATTCGACCGATTACGGTTCCGGCAACTACGCCAAAATCAAATACAGCAGCAACGGGTACTGGAAATGGTGCAAAGGGTTGACGCAAATGTTGTGTAATGACCATCGTAAGCATACGAAGCTTTGTACCGGAAGCTGCAGTTTGTATAATGAATCTAAACCGTATACGGATGGTTATTGGTGGTTTTCAACGATCAATAAGGATAAGAAACAAACCCTTGAGCATCATATACGTTATATTTCGAGAGGTATCAGGAGCCGTTGCGGAAAATGTGATAAGCTTGCGCAGGACGTAGATTGGAATCAGGGACGTGTCTATGTCGTCGGGCATCCGGATGTATATCGAGAATTTTCGGATTGCGGAAACTAAACCGAGATAATCGAACCGAATTCGGGGAGAAAACGGATTGACTTTTCTCCCCGGATTTCCCGGAAAAAATTATTTTGGCAAAAGCAATTGTTGGTTTGAATGTGAGTAAAGTTTAAAAAAATAATGTCTACCGGACGTAAAACGGAACCTTTTTAACAGAAATTATTATCTACAACTATTTAAGATATTTTTAGAAAGAATAACGGAGCTTTGTTAAAGCTGGACTGTTTGCTTATAAAGTTGTAGATTTTCAAATTGAAAATAATAAAAAGACGAAATATTTGTTCAACTTTTAAAACTTTTTGATTATGAAGACAAACAAGTTTATGCAATTTATGGCAACAGTTGTCGTATTTGCAAGTATGGTATTTTTTGCTTCCTGCGAAAAGGATGAGCCCGAATTGCCGGAAGTGATTGAAAGTGAAGTTCTGGATGAAGGTTTGAGTGAAAATATCAAATCGGAAACGACGGAACAGGGAACCAAACTGAGCTACGAATCTTGGATTATGGTGAAGGGACAGACCCGCGCCGCATTCGAGAACAAAGTATCGGTTACTCTTAATGGTGCGCTGAACGATGTGGCTGACACTTGTGCTGTGGGAACTTGGAATTTTAAGGATTATCAAACGTCCTTAACATATGAAGCAGGTAACGAAAGAGTGGACGGTTTTGTTACCGTTACTGATTCTGCGGCTGTTTATACGGTAAAATTCAATGAGTTCTCATTTGAGTATCGTCTGAACTACGAAGTCGCCGTTTATGACGATAAAGTTACGCGTCAGGTAATGCCATATTTGTATTACAGCAACATAAAAGATAATGGTGGTCAGTTTGAAGTGATCGATTCTTATTCGGACGGCAGGTATACTTATGCCAGAAGAGTTTATCATCATTCAATTTCCGTTGACTTTGGCGGAGAAACTTATGAGCTGCATGCGAATATAATATTGAAGAGAGAGATGGGAGAAGGCAACGATCCTTTCATATTGCGCAGTAAGGTACTTGATAAGTTTGTTGATTTTTCAAGTACTGAGAACGCTTATATATCTTCAATAAAAGTTTCTTCTGATTATTCTGACGGTGCTACTCGGGAAGAAGTCTTTTCCACGCCGCTGCAGATTTACAGTGAAGCTGCCGAAGCCAAAGCAATCAAGGTGAACGGAACCGTTGATGATGTGTCACTCAAAGATGTTCAAATAGTCGAAAAAGATCGTTATTTTGAAGATAACGATATAAAGTATATAATGAAAGAAAGAATTCTTGAAGATTGTATACTGAATTTTGGCAATTTTGAATTAAGGATTCCTTTTGTCCGTTATTCGGCTATGTTCGATAACGGGGTTCTAACAGAGGAAATGGCCGGTTGTTCAATGGAAAACAGAGAAGTTCAAATTACAAGTATGGACTGGGATTTCATTGAGAACAACGGAAACGAGTACCATTATTATCTGGAACTGAAAGTCGAAATGAAAATAGATGAGTTGACCGTTGAAGGTATGTACAGCGGTTGGCTTACTTTTGTTCATTAGTACTGCTGAAAATGAAAACCGATTCTTTAAGGTGTTGGTTTTGTTGATAAAAGAAACCCCGGATTTCCCGGGGTTTCTTTTTTTATTAAAGCGAATTGCGGTTGGTATTTTGATATTGTCTGCTGTTGGCGGGGCAGGGGGAAAGACTGTCGGGTTGCGGAAAATTTTATAAGCGGAAATTGATTCGGAACAAAAAAATGTCGTTATAAAAACCGGTGTGAAAAAGTCGGGAAGTATTTTTTAATAAATATCTTGCTTTGGGGGCAAAAATATAGCAACAATGAAACTTGTAATTAAATTATTATGGATATGAACAAAAAAATTTTTAAAATCTTAGGCAAAATTGTTGCCGGCTATGTGTGGGGATCTTTTTTAATCATCTTTCTTGTTGTTTCCGTGCCTTTCCTGTTTGGATCGCTGTTCATTGACAGAAATATGTGGAATTGCGGAGAAGCATAGGGAGTAATATAGATTTTTCAAAGCCCCGCATAAAATAAAAAAATGTCTGCTCTTTATAAAAGAACAGGCATTTTTTTTATGGCAAAACCTTGCAAGTTCTGTGCGGAGGATTTTAGTGTGCTTCTTGCAAACCGCCTCTGCCCGGCGGTGAGCCGGAACGAGTTTGCTTTGTGCTGACGGGCATGCTTAAACTATCAGCTTCGCATGTTTAACAAAACCCCGGGTTTGTTTACCCGGGGTTGTTTGTTTAAGGCTTTCTACCTCTTGTAAGCCGCGCGGGGGCGGTAGTGGGTATGCAGCAGCTGGTGGGCCTTTTCGCCGTTCGGGGCGCCGATATATTCCTCGTAAAGGGTTTTGATCGACTGATTGTGGTGTGACAGGCGGTTTGTTGCTCTTAAGTCTTCGTCAAACAGGCCTTTGGCGCGTTTGCGGCGGATGTCGTCGGTTATGCCCCGCGGTTTCGGTTGTCCGGGCAGCATTACCCGCGGTTGTCCGCCGCCGGCGATGCAGCCGCCGCGGCAGGCCATGACTTCGACAAAGTGGTAGGGAATTTCCTCTCCCGCCGCTTTGGCTGCGCGAATCCGTTCCAGCACTTTTTCGACATTGCCGGTGCCGTGGGCGACGGCAATGCGAATCGTTTTGCCGGCAATTTCCACTTCCGCTTCCTTGATACCGTCAAGACCTTCGATTTCCCGGAAATTGAGTTCGCCCAACTCTGTGCCGGTAATGTAGAAATAGGCGGTTCTCAAAGCCGCGGTCATTACGCCGCCGGTGGCGCCGAAAATGGTGCCGGCGCCGGAATATTCGCCGAGCGGATTGTCGGCAGCCTCATCCGGCAGGCTGCGAAAATCAATGCCCGCCTGTTTGATCATCCGCGCCAGTTCGCGGGTGGTGAGCGAAACGTCGACGTCCTGAAAACCTGAAGAACTCATGTCTTCGCTGCGGACGATTTCCCATTTTTTGGCAGTGCAGGGCATGATCGAGATGACGCGGATTTTGGCCGGGTCAAGCCCCATTTTGTCGGCGTAGTAGGTTTTTGCCAGCGCACCGACCATTGATTGCGGCGATTTGCAGGTGGAGAAGTGACTGATCATGTCCTGATGATATTTTTCCAGCAGGTCGACCCAGGCCGGGCAGCAGCTGGTGAACATCGGCAGGCTTTCCGGCTCTTGGGTAAAGCGGCGGACAAATTCGTTTGCCTCTTCGATGATTGTCAGATCGGCGCCGAAGTTGGTGTCAAAAATGCGTTTGAAACCCATCCGGCGCAGCGCGGCATAGGTTTTGCCGGTCAGGTTTTCGCCGAAATCAAAGCCGAATTCCTCGCCGATGGCGACGCGCACCGCCGGCGCAATCTGAACGATGGTATAGATGTCCTTGTCGTTTAGCATGTCCCAGACTTTTTGCGTTTCGTCATATTCAACGATGGCGCCGGTCGGGCAGTGAGCCGAACACTGGCCGCATTTGATGCAGGGACTGTCGGCCAGGTTGATGCCGTTGGCGGCGGTGATCCGTGTGGCCAGGCCGCGGTTTAGGTAACCCAGCGCCCAGACGTTTTGCTGATTCTGACAGACTTCGACGCAGCGGCCGCAGAGGATACATTTGCTCGAATCGAGTACCAGCGCTTTGGTCGAATCGTCAATCGGCCAGCGTTTGGTCAGGTTGGGCAGGGTTGCGTCCTTGATGCCGAAGGTGTTGGTCAGGTCCTGCAGTTCGCAATGTCCGGAACGTATGCAGGTCAGGCAGGCGTTGGGATGGTTGCTTAAAATCAGTTTTAAGACCGTGCGGCGGACGTCAACCAGTTCGGCGTCGGAGGTGATGACTTCCATCCCTTCGGCGATCGGCGTCGAACAGGAGCGCATGATGCGTCCGTTGACTTTGACGATGCAGATGCCGCAGCCGGCGGTGGCGTCAACGTCGGGATGCTTGCACAGGGTGGGGATTTCGATGTGGACGCTGCGGGCGGCTTCCAAAATGGAAGTGCCGGCGGTGGCTTCAACCTCGTAGTTGTCGATTTTCAGTTTTACCATTATTTTGCCTCCCTGTTTTTTGCTTCGTTTGCGGCCACTTTGGCTTCGTATTCCTCGCCGAAGTAGCGCATGGTGGAAAGAACCGGGTTCGGCGCCGTCTGGCCTAAGCCGCAGAGCGAGGCCTTTTGCATGGCGACGGCGATTTTGCGCAGTTCTTCAATGTCTTTTTGGGTTCCCCGTCCCTTGGCGATTTTTTCCAACAGCAGCAGCATCTGTTTGCCGCCGATCCGGCAGGGGGCGCATTTGCCGCAGGATTCGTCGACCGTGAAATCAAGGTAGAATTTGGCGATGTCGACCATGTCGGCGGTTTCGTCCATCACGATCATGCCGCCCGATCCCATGATGGAGCCGACTTTTTTCAGTTCTTCGTAGCAGACGGGCAGGCTGACGTCGGTTGCCGGGATCACGCCGCCCGAAGGACCGCCGGTCTGAACGGCTTTCAGTTTTTTGCCGTTCGGTACGCCGCCGCCGATTTCGTTGACGATGGTGTCGATGGTGGTGCCCATCGGCACTTCGATCAGGCCGGAATGCTCAACCTGTCCGGTGAGGGCGAAAACCTTGGTGCCTTTGGAGGTTTCGGTGCCGAAGGAAGAAAACCAGTCGGCGCCTTTTAGGATAATCGGCGCGACGTTGGCCAGCGTTTCCACGTTGTTGATGCAGCTCGGTTTGTCCCACAGGCCGACTTCCGTCGGATACGGCGGGCGCGGACGCGGCGTGCCGCGTTTGCCTTCGATCGAATGGATCAGCGCGGTTTCCTCGCCGCAGACGAAAGCGCCGGCGCCAAGCCTGATGTCGATGTTGAAGTTAAAACCGCTGTTCATGATGTTGTTGCCGAGCAGACGGTTCTTTTTGCAGGCTTTGATCGCTTTTTCGATCCTTTCCACCGCCAGCGGATATTCCGCGCGGATGTAAAACCAGCCTTCGGTGGCGCCGATGGCGTAGGCAGCAATCATCATGCCTTCGATGACGTCGTGCGGGTTGGATTCCAAAATACTGCGGTCCATATAAGCGCCGGGGTCGCCTTCGTCGCCGTTGCAGATGATGAACTTGTCGTCAACCACCGGCACTTTGGCCGCCAGCTCCCATTTCAGTCCGGTGGGGAAGCCGGCGCCGCCGCGGCCGCGCAGGCCGGATTTTTTGATCTCGGCGGCGACTTCGGCCGGGGTCATGGTTTTTAAAACTTTTTCCAGCGCCAGATAGCCGCCGCGGGCAATGTATTCCTGAATGTCTTCGGGATCGAGATGGCCGGCCTGTTTTAACACCACCTTTTCCTGCTTGGTGAAAAACGGCAGGTCGAGCGAGAGGACGTATTTGCTTAAAAATTCCGGCAGTTCAAACGTTTCTCCCGCTTCCAGTTTGAGGGCGGGAATCACGTGTTCGGAGATGATAATCCGCGCGACCAGCGGTTCCAGCCTTTTGTAAAGCACGTCCTTTTGCCCTTTGATTTCCACTCTGACCAGCGGTCCCTGGGCGCAGAGCCCCATGCAGCCGGTGGCAACGATGCGGACTTTGCCTTCCAGTTCGTGTTCGGCCACCGCCGATTTCAGCAGGTCGAGAATGTCGTCGCTGCCGGAAGACTTGCAGCCGGTGGAATGGCAGCAGTAAATGGTGCAGAGGTAGCGGTCAAGATCCTGTAATTTGTTTTTGGCAATTTCGTGGATGTCGAATCTTTTGTCAATTTCGTTCATGTCAGCCATGGGCCAGCTCCTTGTCTTCGTCGTCAAATTTTTTGCGCCATTCGTCGATGATGTTGTGAACGTCGCCGACGGTTACGCGGCCGTAGGTTTTGCCGTTGACCACGCAGACCGGGGCCAGGCCGCAGCAGCCGACGCAGCGGACGCATTGCAGGTGGAAAGTGCGGTCGGGGGTGCTTTCTCCCTCGCCGATGCCGAGTTCTTTTTTGAATTCTTCCAGAACCTTGTCGTTGCCTTTTAAATAACAGGCGGTTCCCGTACATACCGAGATAACCGCCTTGCCGGGAGCTTCCAGCTTGAAAAAGTTGTAAAAGGTAAGAACTTCGTAAATTCTGGCCAGCGGAATGTTCATCGCCTGCGCCACTTCAAGCGCGTCTTCCCAGGGAACGTAACCTTTTATGTCCTGGATTTCGTGGAGCGCCATAATCAGCGACCCCCTCTTTTTGCGCCACTTGGTGGCTACCTGCGTTGCAACAGAAGTATCGCCCATATGCTCATCCTCCTAAAATGATTGTGTATGCGCTTATGTTATTACCATATTCGTTAAAACATGATTACACAAGCTTAAAAAAAGTCCGTCTTGATAACTTGACGCGGTTCAGAGGTGTCCGGTTTTAAACAACTGGCGGTATTTGTAGATGCTGCCGCCTTCAACGTCCCAGCTGAAGTCTTTGCGCATGGCGTTTACCGTCATCCGGCGAATCTTGTCAAAGTGGCAGTAAAACGTTTCCAGCGCCTTGCACAGCGTTTCCGCATAGGCGTTGGTGTTGTTTTTCAAACGCTGGGCGGTCAGATTGTTGCCGTAGACGCGGCGCTTGTGAGAAGAGAAGAACACTTCGGTGCGGAAGCCGTCGACGCCGTTTTCGATGGTGTCAACCAATCCGCCGGTGGACATGGCAACCGGCAGCGCGCCTTTGGCCATCGCTTCCATCTGGGTCAGCCCGCAGGGTTCAAAGCGGCTGGGCATCATGTAAAAGTCGGAAGCCATCTGAATGGCATAGGCAAAGTCGTCCTGATAGCCGCGGAAAACGAAGATGCGTTCGCCGCATTTGGGATTTTTTTCCATCACCCGGTCTTTAAGATTGGTCAGATGTTCGAAATATTTGCTGTCGCCGGCGCCGCCCAGAAGGAATATCGGCATTTCGATGTTTTTCAGAGCGCCGAAGCGGTTAAACAGGTTGGTAATGGCCTGAGCGGCGATGTCATAGCCCTTTTGTTCGACCAGCCGGCTGGTGGCGCAGACGATCGGAGTATGCTCAATGTTTTTGATCTTTTTGCTCAGGTCGTTGAAACGGTATGTGTCGACCAGCGGAATCACTTTTTGCTTGAAGTCCGGATCGGAAGCGATTTTGGAAATCAGGCGGATAAATTCCTTTTTGTTTTCCAGCTTGGCTTCCAGGTGATTTTCATCGTAAAATTTGAAATTAAACGGAGCAAAATAGCGGTTGATTGCCTCAATCCGGTCCGGGTTGGGGGTGATCAGCTTTTTGTCGTAGCCGTTGACGATGCCGAAGAAGTTGCGGTGGTCTTTGCGGATTTTCAAAATGTCGCGGAAGTCAAAGCCGAAATCGAGTTCTTTTGACACCTCTTCCATATAGTTTTTGGAAACGGTTACCACCCGGTCGGCAAGATGAAAATTGCAGGAAGCCTGATTGTAGCAATCGTAGACGATCAGCGTGTCGCAGGTGCGCGGGTTGCTGTTTTTGATCGCCTTGGCGTTTTTGAAAACGGCGGTTGCCGTGTTTTCATAAAGAGAATTGAGAATTTTCGAGGTGTTGGGGTAGTCCCAGCCCTGATAGCCGAGATGGTGCGCCAGATGAACGACCGGCAGGTTTTTCAGTCTGCCGCACAGCGCGTCGTCGATCAGTCCGGCCTCCAGCTGAGCGATTGAAAAATATTTGGTCAGTCCCGCCAGCGCGCCGCTGTGCCAGTCGTTGGCGATCAGCAGGTTGGGCGCCTTGAGCGGCGTTTTGCTTTTTTCGAACAGGGTTTTGACCAGAACGTACACCGCCTTGGAAAAAAAGGCAAAACGTTCGACTTCGTTGATGTCGAATTCGTTTCGGATATAACAGCCATCCTGGGCCGGGTTGTTGTCCGGGTGTGGGTTGATGGAGAAAAAGCGTTCGTTTTGCAGAAAAACGTATTCGACGTTTTCAAATCTGCCGCGATAGACGCCGACGTTGTATTTTGTCAGCGTGCTGCGGTTGCCGTAAAAAGGCACTTTGAGAGTTAAAAGCTTTTCCACCTTTACCGATTTTTTTTCGGCGCCGTAATAAACGTCTGCTTCCAGGCGGGCTTTTTTCTTGCCGGTGTCGCCGGCATATAGCGGAGTGACCACGGAAACGACGTCGCCGTCGCCGGCAAAAGAGCGGTTAAAAGCTTCCGGCAGTTCGGAAGCGACCATGCCGAGCCCGCCCCATTTCATAAAAGTCGCGGTTTCGGCCGTGATCATCCAGGCGTTGACGTTTCCCGCAAGCGGCCATTCGCTTTTGCCGAGGCACTGCCTGCGTCCGAGGTTCTGGATCTCGGTCAGGTTGGGATTGTTGACAACACTGAAAGTCAGGGAAAATTTTTTAAAGTTAAAATTTTTCGGCAACGGTTTGAATCCGCTGTCGGGTGCTTTCGGCGCAGGAACAGAATTCATTCTCATCTCTCTCGTAGTCAGAATAATCAATCGTAAAAAAGAATATATTGTCTGTTTTAATAATCAATTAAAAAGGCAATAAAAACTTCTCCCCTTGACTTGTTTATCTTTAATCATTAAATGTTGTATATAAGAAATATACGCGCTTTGTAAAAAAATTAAAGAGGGAAAAATGAAAAAGGATAAAAAAGAGCATAACTCCGAAAACGAATGCGAACAGGCATCGGAAAACAACGAAAATCTGACCGAGGAAATCGAGGCGGCCGCGGAAAAAATCGACCGTGAAGCGGAGGCTTTGAAAGCGGAGAATGCCAAACTGAAAGACGACTATCTGCGCGCGTATGCGGAACTGGAAAACACCAAAAAGCGATGCGCCGCGGAAATGGAGAAAAACTCCAAATATGCCGTCAGTTCCTTTGCCAAGGAAATTCTTTCCGTGGCCGACAATCTGCACCGGGCGCTTGCCGCTGCCGAAGAGCTGAGCGGCAGCGAGTGCGAACAGCTGAAAAAAGGCGTGGAACTGACCGAATCGGAATTGAGCAAAGTGCTGGCCAAGTTCGGCGTTACCAGAATGGAACCGATGGGCAAAGTTTTCGATCCCGCTTTCCATCAGGTGGTGCAGGAAGTGGAAGACAAGTCAAAACCCGCCGGCACCGTCGTGGCCGAGCTGCAGACCGGTTATATGATTAATGACAGAATTTTGCGGGAGGCGATGGTTATCGTCAGTAGGTAAAGTTCGTTCTACGGTTGTCTGATACAGATTTTACGGATGTTTTTTCCCGCATATGTACATGTACGTCA
>OLRF01001607.1_pt1 | contig 22856 bp, 20 predicted proteins | sample 1672061 | NCBI WGS metagenome assembly OLRF01 (sample SAMEA3136641, study PRJEB25190) | human gut metagenome | reverse complement strand
AGGCAGATATACAGCGGACTACCTGTAATGTGGGAACCAGCCATATCTGGCATGGAAAAAGCACATAACTGTGCAGACCTAAGTTACAGGCGTATCCGCCGATATTTAGTCTGACGCCTAAAGCGTCCGGAAGCACGTGACTTTAGCCATGTGAGGTTCACGTCAAGGAACTTGAGAAAGTAAAAAATTTTTACGAGGTAAGCAGATAGATATGACTATATATGAGTATGGAAATCCAGATGCGGATACTGTTTTGATTCAGTTGACTGGTGATCATGAATTATCTGTTCTTAAGAATGAGGTTGAAGAAATCCGAAAAAGGACTTCAACAGATTTCAGACTCATTGCTGCAAAAGTTGATGACTGGAATTATGAGTTGTCTCCATGGAAAGCACCAGCGGTGTTCGGAAATGAAGACTTTGGTGATGGTGCTGTCAGGACACTGGAGCAGATTCTGACATTATGCACAGACAAAAGCAGGACATATTATATCGGGGGATATTCTCTTGCGGGGCTGTTCTCGTTATGGGCAGCATATCAGACAGATGTATTTTCCGGCATTGCAGCTGCTTCACCGTCTGTCTGGTTTCCGGGATTTATTGAGTATATGAAGGAACATGAAATTAAAAGTGAGACAGTTTATCTAAGTCTTGGTGACAGAGAAGAAAAAACGAGAAATTCGGTGATGTCACAGGTTGGAAACTGTATCCGGATGGGATATGGGTGGCTCATAGAGCATGGAATCAATTGTAACCTGGAATGGAATCAGGGCAATCATTTTAGAGAACCGGATATAAGAATTGCGAAAGCATTTGCCTGGGTAATGGAGGGGAAATAATATGTGGATATTATTTGCATTTGGTTCTGCTCTGTTTGCAGGCCTGACTGCCATACTGGCAAAATGCGGAATCAGAAATACAGATTCTAATGTTGCGACGGCATTAAGAACCGGTGTAGTGTTAGTCTTTTCATGGCTTATGGTATTCATGGTCGGGGCACAAAGTGAAATCAGAGATATTTCGGCAAAAGTCCTGATTTTTTTGATTTTGTCAGGACTGTCAACGGGGATATCCTGGCTATGCTATTTCAAAGCACTGCAGATTGGCGATATCAATAAAGTAACACCAATTGATAAATCAAGTACAGTGATAACGATGCTGCTGGCGTTTATTTTTCTCAGGGAAGAAATAACGTGGCTGAAATTTGTTTCAATGATTCTTATCGGTATCGGTACTTATCTGATGATACAGAAAAAGGAAACAAAGGAAAAGGCAGAAGATAAGAAGTGGCTGCTTTATGCAGTCGGTTCCGCTGTTTTTGCCAGTCTTACCTCTATTTTGGGAAAGATTGGAATTCAGGATGTCAATTCAAATCTTGGAACTGCGATCAGGACTGCTGTTGTATTGGTGATGGCGTGGATTGTAGTATTTGTGACCGGAAAGCAGAATACGGTTAAGAACATTGACAGAAAAAGCTGGCTGTTCCTTATTCTTTCCGGATTTGCAACAGGCGGTTCCTGGTTATGCTATTACAGAGCACTTCAGACAGGTCCGGCCAGTGTGATAGTTCCCATTGATAAACTGAGTATTCTTGTGACCGTTGCATTCTCATATATTGTATTCCATGAAAAACTGTCATTGAAATCAGGAACAGGACTGCTGCTTATTGTTGCAGGAACATTAGCTTTGCTGATATAAAGGGGTATCTGCCTCAATTACGAATATTTACATGATATAAAAGTTAAAAATATAACAATTTATATAAGGAGAATAGTACTAAGGTAATAGACATATAATAAAAAACAGTAAATATATGATGATAATATAGGAAAAACGATAAAAAATATCAAAAATGAAAATGATTTAAAAAACTATTGCGTTATAAAATTAACAATGATATAATGCAAGCGAACAGAAGAAGTGAGTGCCTTCTGCAGTAACATGTAAACAGACATAATTTTTTAAGGAGATAACAGCAATGGCAAGATTTACATTACCAAGAGACATTTATCATGGAAAAGGATGTCTCGAAGAATTAAAGAACTTAAAAGGAAAGAAAGCAGTTCTTGTTGTAGGCGGCGGCTCAATGAAACGTCAGGGATTCCTGGACAAAGCAGTTAATTATTTAAAAGAAGGCGGAATGGAAGTTCAGCTGATCGAAGGTGTTGAACCGGATCCGTCAGTAGAAACTGTTATGAAAGGTGCAAAGATAATGCAGGAATTCCAGCCGGACTGGATCGTAGCGATGGGCGGCGGATCCCCAATCGATGCAGCGAAGGCAATGTGGACATTCTATGAATATCCGGATACAAAATTTGAAAATCTTATCACACCATTTGGTTTCCCTGAATTAAGGCAGAAAGCAAAATTTGCAGCAATTCCATCTACATCAGGAACTGCTACAGAAGTTACTGCTTTTTCCGTAATCACAGACTATCATACAGGGATTAAATATCCTCTGGCAGATTTCAACATCACACCGGATGTAGCAATTGTTGATCCGGAACTGGTTGAGGGACTTCCTGTAAAACAGGTAGCATATACAGGTATGGATGCATTAACACATGCAATTGAAGCATATGTTTCTACGCTTCACTGTCCGTATACAGACCCGCTTGCACTGCAGGCAATCGAGATGGTTCTGGCATATCTGCCGGTATCTTATAATAAGAATATGGAAGCACGTGAGCAGATGCATTATGCACAGTGTCTGGCAGGAATGGCATTCTCCAATGCACTGCTTGGTATTGTACATTCCATGGCTCATAAGACAGGTGCAGCATTCTCTACAGGACATATTCCGCACGGATGCGCAAACGCAATTTATCTTCCATATGTAATCAAATACAATGCAAAAGATCCTGTAGCAGCAGAACGTTATGCTGAGATTGCAAGAAGAATGGGACTGGAAGGAACATGCCAGCAGGCACTGATCAACAGCCTCTGCGAGAAGATTGACGAGTTTAATGTAAGATTGAACATTCCAAAGACATTAAAAGACTTCGGAATCCAGGAAGAAGAATTTAAAGAAAAGGTTGCCAAAATCGCAGAGCTTGCAGTTGGTGATGCATGTACAGGCTCCAACCCGAGAGCAATTGATCCTGCAAATATGGAGAAACTTCTTACATGCACATATTATGGTACAGAGGTTGACTTTTAATTAGTCAAGCGGATAAAATCAACCGCTTCACTAATTGCTTGATTTGATTAAATAAAGAGGGCACATTGGCAGATGAGACATATCGCCGATGTGTCCCTTTTGGCATCTGAAGTAATTTCTTGACGAAATGTGCTTTGTTCAATATACTTGAAACAAGTTAGATATAACAAACCGAGAAGGAGAAGCCATATGTCAGGAGTAAAAAAGCAAGTGCTTTCTAATGCAATAGATATATTGTTAAATCAGGGAAATCTACCTGAGAAACTGGATGGCAAAAAACTGTACGGTGAAGCATTAGAAGGTGACGATGCTTTAAAGGCAGATTGCAGAGTATACCAGCTATCCAATGGGACCGGAAACGGACAGATCACGGTATATCAGGTATTTAATGGCATTGAACTGTACTATAATGACATACACCTAGCATACTGCAATCAGTATCAGGTGACTGCGAAGAACATTATCGAGATTAACCACTGCTATATTGGAAGATATGAATGCAGTTTTGGAGAAAACAGTTGCTGCTATTTGTCGGCAGGGGATTTATCCATTGGTTCTGCGATGAAGAAGAAATCATTTTCCATATTTCCATTGAATCATTATCATGGAATCTCTATTATTATTAATCTGGAGAAATTACTGCCGGAAGTGCGGCAGATCATGGAGCTTCTGAATATTGATCTGAATTACATAGAGAAGAGTATATGCAAAGAAAACCGCCTTTGTATTGTGCGTGCAAACCCGTCAATTGAACATATTTTCTCCGAATTATATCATGTGAGAGAACAGCGAAAAGCCGGATATATCAAGATAAAAGTACTGGAATTATTACTGTTTCTCAGTGATCTGGGAAACATGGAAGAAATGCAGGAGCCGGAGTATTATAACCAGAATCAGGTGAAACTGACGAAAGAGATCGCTGCGTTTATCACGGAAGACTTGACGATGCATTATACGATTGAACAGCTGTCCGAACGTTTCGGAATATCAATGACTACATTGAAAAAAGGCTTCCATGGTGTATATGGCACATCTGTATATTCCTGGCTTCGGAACTACAGAATGCAGACAGCGCAGAAACTGCTGTTGGAAACAGAATTATCTGTAGCAGAGATTGCGCATCAGGTTGGATATGAGAATCCAAATAAATTTTCTACAGCATTTAAATCCGTGTACGAAATTACACCTACTCAATTTAGAAATAATATCAAACTATAGAGAAAATATTTTATTATATTTTTGCAGAATAGGTTCCGTACAGGGAGAAAAATGGAAGTTATAGAAGTATATTTGTGTTATTTATGAAGGACATAAGAAACAGAACAAGTGTCCAAATGGATAGATGATACCTCATCAGTAATGGACAGAAAACTCCAATTTATATAAGATTATGGCATTGGTTAGTTGAAACTAATTGATGCCATAATTTTATTTTACAGGAGGAATTGAGATGAAAAAATTTACAAGCGTATTTCTTGCAATGGTTCTGACAGCAACTGTTCCGGCAGGTTTTCAGGCTGTATATGCAGAGGACACAAGTGCAGAAGATACACAGGAAACAAAAACAAATGCGGACAATGAGGCGGACGCAGACCAGTTACTGAAAGACCTGACAGGTTCCTATCAGGAACTCTGGCCGGTAATCCTTGCAGATGATTATACACAGACCTGGATCGATGACTGCAAAGAAATCGTAGGAGAAGACAATGCAGAAGCTGCCTATGAGAAACTGAAATCCATGGTAACAGGTGAAGTTTACGGCGAAGAAGCAGTAGAAGCATACAAAGATGGCAGTGGAGCATACTTCTGCGGATTCACACAGGATATGGCAACTGTAGAATTTGACGGCGACACAAAGACAATCAAAGGCTATGACAAAGATGAAAAAGAGCTTTTCTCCCACACATATCATTATGTAGGAATGGAAGAGACACGCGGTCTGTACGAATTTGAAAGTGATGACGCAGACTCTGGAGAATTTACATATTTCTATCTTGCACCAGACACAAACGATACAACATACCACATTGAATTCCGTTATGGAAGTGATGCAGATGCACTTGAAAAATATGATGCAGGTGACTATGCATACTGGCTTGCATCCGGAATATCCACAGAATATGATGAAAAAATGGTGGATGACTGCATCCAGCTTTTCTGCGAAGAGAACCTGTCTGAGCAGTAATCTTATAAACCTGGTCTTGATAATTGTAATATAAAATAAAGAATGGCGGGAATCAATATCCGGTATAAAAAAGCGATGCCGGATATGGTTCCCGTTGCTTACGAAAGGAGTGAAAATTTCATGCAAAAAGAAAAAAACGATGAGCTTTCCAAAATGTTTTCTTATGCGGGAAATTACCACAAGCTGACAATCCTTGGATGTATCCTTGCAGGAATCAGCACCATCTTTTCCATGCTGCCTTTTGTCTGTATCTGGTTTGTGATCCGTGATCTGATTCATGGATTAAGCCAGGGAGATGTGACACTTGCAGCAGGAAGCAGTCATTATGCATGGATGGCACTGCTGTTCTCTGTACTGAGTATTTTCCTTTATTTCCTGACATTGATCTTCTCACATCTTGCAGCATTCCGTACTGCAACCAATATGAGAAAAAAAGCAGTTCATCACATTGTAGAACTGCCTCTTGGCTATTTCAGCCAGAATGCCAGCGGACGTTTAAGAAAAGTCATTGATGATAATGCAGGTCTTACAGAGGGCTTTCTTGCCCATCAGTTACCTGACCTTACAGGTGCAGTGGTAATGCCTGTTGCAGTTATCATTCTGATCTTTGTATTTGACTGGAGAATGGGAATCTGCTGTCTGATCCCTATGGCAGTCAGCGTGATTTTCCTGAAACAAATGATGGGCGGAGACAACGCAGACTTCATGTCAAAATATATGACAGCACTGGAAACCATGAACAAAGAAGCCGTAGAATATATCCGTGGAATCCCGGTTGTGAAAGTATTCCAGCAGACCATTTATTCATTCAAAAATTTCCACAATGCGATTACTGAGTATGAGAAATTTGCCTCTGGATATGCGCTGAAATGCCGGATGCCGATGACGGGATTTACCGTAGCATTAAACAGTACCTTTGTCCTGCTGATTCCGGTTGCAATGATCATTCTTTCCGGACTCAGCGGACATATTTCGTATGAAGAAACAGTACTCGACTTCCTGTTCTATGCTTTATTTACACCAGTCTGTACAACAATGATGAACAGAATCATGTTTGCCAGCGAACAGCTTATGGCAGCCAAGAGTGCAGTCAGCCGTGTAGAAGCAGTCATTCAGGAAAAAACACTTCCGGAATCTGCTCAGAAGCAGAAGCCTGCAGACACAGGAATCGTATTCAAGAACGTATCATTCAGCTATCCTGGAGCATCAGAGAAAGCCCTCGATAATGTAAGCTTTGAAGTACCGGCAGGAAAGACAGTTGCTCTGGTCGGAGCATCAGGAAGCGGAAAGAGTACAGCAGCAAGTCTGATTCCGCGTTTCTATGATGTACAGGAGGGCAGTGTCCTGATTGGCGGCGCAGATGTGCGAAACATTGACAAACGCGATCTGATGGAGCATGTAGCATTCGTATTCCAGAATACCCGTCTGTTCAAGGATACGCTTCTCGAAAACATCCGCGCAGCCAGACCATCCGCTACCCGTGAGGAAGTATTAAAAGCAGCAGAGATGGCAAGATGCACAGAGATCATTGACCGACTTCCGAATGGTCTTGATACAGTAGTAGGAAGCGGTGGAACATATCTTTCCGGCGGTGAGAATCAGCGAATTGCCCTTGCAAGAGCAATCCTGAAAGACGCACCGATCGTTGTACTGGATGAGGCAACTGCTTTTGCAGATGCGGAAAACGAACACCAGATCCAGCTTGCATTTGAAGAATTAACCAAAGGCAAATCTGTTCTGATGATCGCTCACAGACTTTCCACCATTCAGGATGCAGACCAGATTCTGGTATTTAAGGATGGAAAGATCATTGAGCGCGGCACACATAATGAACTTCTGGAGAAGAAAGGAACTTACGCTTCCATGTGGAAAAACTATCAGACTTCTGTTTCCTGGAAAGTAGGAGAGGGGGATGAGAAACATGATTAAAGCACTGAAAAAGAAATATGCACTCAGTGATCAGGGTGCCAGTGATTTGTTTAAAGGAATCCTGTATTCTGTTCTTGCAAATATCAGTCTGATGCTTCCGGTAATCTTGCTTGCAGTTGTATTAAATCAGCTTCTGAGTCCGATATTAGGTATAGCAGACAGTGAAAAGAGCGCAGCTTTTTATACAATTACAGGAATTGTGATTCTGGCAGTTGTATTTATCCTGCATTATCTTCAGTACACAGCAGCTTATGTGGGAACTTATGAGGAGAGTGCAAGACGAAGAATCCACCTTGCAGAGAAACTCAGAACCCTGCCGTTTGGATTTTTCCATCAGAGAGATTTATCTGATCTGACAAGCACCATTATGGGTGACTGCGCCAGCTTTGAGCATGCTTTTTCCCACACAGTACCGCAGTTCTGGGGAGCAGTGATCTCCACTGGAATCGTATGTATCGGACTGCTGATTATTAACTGGCAGATGGGACTGGCACTTCTCTGGGTAGCACCGGTATCTTTTGCAATCGTGCTTCTCTCAAGAAAGTGGCAGCAGAAACTTGGTAAGAGACATATGGAGGCAAGGATCGAACTGGCAGAGGGAATCCAGGAATGTCTGGAAACCGTACAGGATATCAAAGCCTGCAATCAGGAAGAAGCATATCTTAAGAAACTGGATGCAAAGATGGATGCGGCGGAGAAAGCTCAGATTTCTTCCGAGCTGACAACAGCCAGCCTGATCACAACAGGACAGATGTTCCTCAGACTTGGCTTGGCTACAGTCATCATCGTAGGAAACAGCCTTGTCATGAAGAACCAGACAGACATTTTTACCTATATCCTGTTCCTGATCGCAGCATCCAGACTGTATGATCCGCTTTCCGGTGCCATGTCAAATATGGCAGAACTCTTTGGCGTCAGCTTACAGGTAAAACGTCTGAAAGAGATTGAAGAGTATCCGGATGAGAATGGCGAAAAAGATATCCGTACCAATGTTTATGACATTACATTTGACCACGTAAAATTTTCTTACGAAAAGGACAAACCAGTATTGCGTGACGTATCCTTCACTGCAAAACAGGGACAGGTTACTGCACTGGTAGGACCGTCCGGCGGCGGAAAAAGTACAGTTGCCAAACTGGCAGCGAAGTTTTATCCACTGGATGGCGGAAAGATTATGTTTGGCGGCAAAGACATTGAACCTCTGGATTCCACCATGTTGATGAAAAACTTCTCTATTGTTTTTCAGGATGTTGTATTGTTTAATAACACGATTATGGAAAATATCCGTGTAGGTCGAAAGAATGCAACAGACGACGAAGTGATCGCAGCTGCAAAAGCTGCCATGTGTGCTGAATTCATCAACAGACTTCCGCAGGGATACCAGACAGTGATCGGAGAAAACGGCTCCACACTTTCCGGCGGCGAGTGCCAGAGACTTTCCATCGCCCGTGCACTGCTGAAAGATGCACCGGTCATCCTGCTGGATGAAGCGACAGCATCTCTTGACGTAGACAACGAAACCGAAATTCAGAATGCGATTTCCAGACTGGTCAAAGGCAAGACAGTTCTCGTTATTGCGCATCGAATGAGAACCATCGAAGCAGCAGACCAGATCGTAGTTCTGGCAGATGGAGTGGTCGCTGAAAAGGGCAGTCATGAGACACTTATGAAGAAAAACGGTCTTTACAGAAAACTGGTTGATCTTCAGACAGAGTCCACAAACTGGAAACTGAATACAATGGTAAAATAATAAATTAATCAAACCGAGTAAGACCTCACCTGCTCTCATTACGAAAAGCAGTAAGCTATGGAAGGTGACTTGGGTGAAAGGCATTTTATCCTGACGGCAGGATGGAATGCCTTTGTTGATATTTACAGAACAGAAATAAAAAAATAACAGCATTTTTGTGAAATATGACACTGGAAAAACAAAAGTTAGTTCAATGTAATTAAATCACAGTAAAACACTTGGAATTCAACCGGATCAAGTAAGTCCCCTGCTTCAATTGCGAAAAGCAATAAGCAGTGGGTGGGGACTTGCTTGTATCAGGAGGCGTGCAAGTGCCTTCTGATAAACTGCGGAGCAGTTATTTGGTTATGAGCAAGTAGCGAAGCGGATGCTTTTATCCGCTTGATAGAGAGAAAGGGAGGATGATTATGTCAGCTCAGTTATTACAGATTAAAGATTTATCCGTAAAAGTAGAAGATAAGGAAATTCTCCACAATGTGGATTTAAATTTAAATAAAGGGGAAACCCATGTACTGATGGGACCCAACGGTGCCGGAAAATCAACGCTTGGATATGCGTTAATGGGAAATCCGAGATATGAGATCACAGATGGACATATCTTTTTTAACGGTAAGGATATTACAGAAGAATCTCCGGCAGAAAGAGCCAGAGATGGAATCTTCCTTTCTTTCCAGAACCCGATCGAAGTTCCGGGTATTACGCTTGGAAATTTTATCCGTACAGCACTGGAGCAGAGAACCGGAAGCCGTATCAGACTCTGGAACTTTCGTAAGGAGCTGAAAAAAGCGATGGATATCCTTCAGATGGATGAGGAATATGCAGACCGTGACCTGAATGTAGGATTCTCCGGCGGTGAAAAAAAGAAAGCAGAAATTCTCCAGCTTCTTATGTTAAAACCATCCCTTGCCATTCTGGATGAGACAGATTCCGGTCTGGATGTGGATGCGGTCCGCACAGTATCCAGAGGTGTGGAAGAATATCAGAAAAATAAAAACGGAGCACTTCTGATCATTACCCACAGCACCAGGATTCTGGAGGCACTTCATGTGGATGCAACCCATATCCTTGCAGACGGAAAGATGGTTGCTTCCGGTGACAGTTCCCTTGTGGATGAGATCAACACCAATGGTTTTGAGAAATATATCCAGCAGTAAAGGAGACACAGGCTTTGAAAGAGAAAACATATGTGGAAGATATAGACAGAAGTATGTATGACTTTCGCAATGAAGAAAAAGACGCTTACCGTGTGGATGAAGGTCTGACTCCTGCCATTGTAGCAAAAATTTCAGAAGAAAAGCATGATCCTGTATGGATGCAGAACTTCAGACTTCATTCTCTTCAGATTTATAATGAGATGAAAGTTCCGGACTGGGGTCCGTCTATCGAAGGTCTGGATATGAACAACATTGTAACTTATGTAAGACCGAATACTCATATGAGTGCAAAATGGTCAGATGTGCCGGAAGACATCAAAGATACGTTCGAGAAGCTTGGAATTCCCCAGGCAGAAAGAAAATCTCTGGCCGGTGTGGGCGCGCAGTATGACTCGGAACTTGTTTACCACAATGTAAAAGCAGAGGTTGCTGCACAGGGTGTTGTCTATACAGATATGGAAAGTGCGCTGACCGGTCCGTACGCAGACATGGTTCGGAAACACTTTATGAAACTTGTGCCGCCGCAGGATCATAAATTTGCAGCACTTCACGGAGCAGTATGGTCCGGAGGTTCCTTTGTTTATGTGCCGCCGGGTGTTTCTGTGGAGATTCCGCTGCAGTCTTATTTCAGACTCAATGCACCGGGAGCCGGACAGTTTGAACACACACTGATCATTGTAGATGAAGGTGCTTATCTTCATTTTATTGAAGGCTGCTCTGCACCGAAATACAATGTGGCAAATCTTCATGCCGGATGCGTGGAACTGTATGTGGGAAAAAATGCAACCCTTCGTTATTCCACTATTGAGAACTGGTCGAAAAATATGTACAACCTGAATACAAAGAGAGCAAAAGTAGAAGAAGGCGGAAAGATTGAGTGGATATCCGGTTCCTTTGGTTCTCATGTATCCTATCTGTATCCGATGAGTATTCTCAACGGGGAGGGGGCAAGGGCAGAGTTTACCGGTGTCACCTTTGCGGGAAAAGGACAGAACCTGGACACCGGAGCGAAGATTGTCCATAATGCACCGAACACTTCTTCCTATATGAATACAAGGTCGATTTCCAAGGATGGAGGCATCAGCACATTCAGAAGTTCTGTGGTTGTAAACAGAAAGGCAAAAGGAAGCAAATCTTCCGTATCCTGTCAGTCATTGATGCTGGATGATATTTCCAGATCAGATACGATTCCGGCCATGGATATCCGTACACAGGATGCAGATATCGGTCATGAAGCAAAGATCGGCAGGATCAGCGATGAGGCAGTTTTTTATCTGATGTCGAGAGGTATTTCCGAGGAAGAAGCAAGAGCACTGATCGTCAGTGGATTTGCAGACAATGTATCCAAGGAACTGCCACTGGAATATGCGGTTGAGATGAACAATCTGATCCGGTTGGAGATGAAAGGCAGCATTGGATAAAGCATGGATGAAACAGCAGAAGGGAGGAAAAGGTATCATGAGTCAGAATTTTGAAATGAAAATAAATCCGTTGCCTGCGAAGACCTGGAACTGGCTTCATATGAACGGAACCGTTCTGAAAGAAGAAATCATTACGGAAAGAAGAACCGTAAAAGCAGACAGGCCAGAAACTGTAACAGAGACAGAATGCAGAATGGAAAACCTGATCAAACCAGAAACTCAGGTCAAATCAGAAACTCAGATTGAAACAGCAGAAGACTGCGCACAGAAGAAAAGGAATCTTTCTCAGATAAAAACAGGCATGGAAACAGAGATGGATGCATTTGCAGATGCAGGAAGTCTGGAATGGCAGGTTTTCACATCCAAATCAGGGAAAAAAGAAAGCCAGCCACTCAGACTCACGTTTTCTTATCAGGATAAGAGCAGAACCATGAACCGCATCGGGATTCATATGCTGCCGGACAGTGAGCTGACAGTGGTCATGGATTTTACATCAGAAAAGGAAACTGAAGGAACCGCGGCCATACAGACGAAAATTTATGCAGAGGAAAATGCGGTGCTTCATCTGATCCAGGTTCAGCGTCTTGGAAGTAAGATGACATTTCTGGATGATTTTGGCGCAGACTGTGAAAAGAATGCAAGAATGGAAACTATTCAGCTTGTCCTTGGCGGAAAAGATACATATCTGGGAAACCGCACAGCACTCAGAGGTGAAAGCAGTGATCTGGAGTCAGATATTGGATATCTGCTTGGCGGGGAGAGCCGTCTGGATATGAATCTGGAAGCTGTTCATACCGGTAAAAAGACAAACAGCCAGATGGATGCTGCTGGTGTGCTCAGTGGAAAGGCAGTCAAGATATTCAGAGGAACCATTGATTTTCAGAAAGGCTGTGCAGGTTCTGTGGGAAATGAAAAAGAAGATGTGCTTCTTCTGGATGATACCATTGTGAATCAGACCATTCCGTTGATCCTCTGCAATGAGGAGGATGTGGAAGGAAATCATGGCGCAACCATCGGAAAGCTGGATGAAGAACTGCTGCTTTATCTGGAGTCAAGAGGAATTAGCGAAGAGGCTGTTTATGCGATGATGGCACAGGCAAGGATTGACAGTATCTGTCATAAAATTTCTGATGAAGAAATGAAGAAGAAAGTTCAGGAGTATCTGGAAGGAGAACGAGAAGAATGATACAGGAACTGGGTGTCCAGAAAATAAGAAAAGATTTTCCCATGCTGCAGAATCAGAATCTGATTTATCTGGACAGTTCTGCCACTTCCCAGAAACCATACAGTGTGATCCGGGCGGTTACAGATTTTTATGAAAACTGTAATGCAAATCCGCTGCGTGGACTCTATGAGATTGCGCAGAATGCAACAGAGAAATATGACGCTGCCAGAGAAAAAGTCTGTCAGTTTATTCATGCAAAAAGCACAGAAGAGATTATTTTTACAAGAAATGCAACAGAAAGCCTGAATCTGGTTGCATACAGCTATGGACTGATGGCATTTCAGCCGGGAGATGAAATTCTGGTAAGCATTATGGAACATCACAGTGATATGCTTCCATGGCAGCAGGCAGCCAAGCGAACAGGTGCGGTGGTAAAATATCTGGAGTGTGACCGGCAGGGAAGAATTACAGAAGAAGATCTGCGAAATGCCATCACAGATAAGACGAAACTTGTGGCAGTTACGCAGGTGTCCAATGTTCTGGGTGTCAGAAACGATATCTGGGATTTTGAAAAAATCTGCCATGAGAAGGGAATTGTGATCGTGGCAGATGGAGCGCAGAGTGTTCCGCATATGCCTGTGGATGTACAGGAACTGGATGTGGATTTTCTGGCATTTTCCGGACATAAGATGCTGGGAACTATGGGAATCGGAGTTCTCTATGGAAAAAGGGAATATCTGGAAAAAATGCCTCCGTTTCTTACCGGCGGTGAAATGATTGAATCAGTAAGCAGGGATGGTGCTGTTTTCGCACAGTCTCCGCATAAATTCGAGGCAGGCACCGTGAACGCTGGTGGCGCAGCCGGGCTGGCAACAGCCATTGATTATATAGAAAATATTGATTTTGAACAGATTCAGAAGAGAGAGGATGCGCTTACTGCACTGGCAATGGAGAAGATCAGAGAGATTCCTTTTGTACACATTATGGGACAGGAAAATCCAGAGCAGCATCATGGGATTATTACCTTTACAGTTGACGGTGTTCATCCTCACGATATTGCAGCCATTCTGGATGCAGATCATATCGCAGTGCGGGCAGGACATCACTGTGCACAGCCGCTTCTGAGACATCTGGGCGTGATGGCCTCCACAAGAGCCAGCCTGATGTTTTATAATACAGAAGAGGAAATCGTGAAATTTACAGAAAGTCTGAAAGAAATCAGGAGGAAAATGGGATATGCCGAGTAATACTTTTTATAATGAAATTCTGACGGATCACAATCTTCATCCGGGGCACAAACATGACCTACCGGACGCGAACCTTGTACTGGAAGGCGTAAATCCAAGCTGTGGAGACGATATCTGGCTGAAACTTAAGGTGGAAGATGGCAGGATCACAGATGGTGCTTTTGTCGGTGACGGATGTGCCATTTCCCAGGCATCCGCGGATATGATGCTGGATCTGATCGTCGGGAAATCGGAAGAAGAAGCCATGAAACTTGCGGAAATTTTTCTCCGCATGATCAAGGGCGAAGTGACAGATGAGGAAATGGATCAGCTCGAAGAAGCCTCTGTACTGAAAGACATTTCCCATATGCCAGCCAGAGTGAAATGTGCGGTGCTGGGGTGGCATACGATGGAGGAGATGCTGAAGACGGAAAAAGAATAAATCAGATTACAGAAAAAGGCATTTTGCTCTGATAAAGGGCAGGATGCCTTTTTTCATCGAAAAGAAGCCTTTATTTGTAAGAATGAGTGTGGAATTGAAAAAGTTCCGACAACTTATGAAGAATTCCTATACAGGAACTGTTGACGGAGAACTTCAGCAGCTGTCAATTGATGAAGTAAACAGCTATGTATCCAATGCAGTAGGAAACAGAAAACTTTCCAACAGTGAAGTAGAAACTGCAATTCAGGTAGCTATGCAGAATGTAGCAGCAGGTGTTTTTTACATATTATGAAAAATGATTCCGTAATATTCTATTTGGGTGATATTATAGCAATTCCAGAAAATAATGCAAGCAATCCAGCCCATCAGAGCGTGAAGTCCTGCGTCAGATATCTTTGCCGTGCGTCAGCACGCCTGCAGATATCTTCCTTGTCCTTCGCACTCTGCTGAACTGTCTTGATTGCATTATTTTCTGGAATTGCTATAAAAGAAATCATTCTTTGATGTTTTTCGAATCAAGTAAATTCCGTATTTCAATTGCGAATATGCGCTTGAGTTTTGTGTTTACGATTGAAAATTTGTACTTGATAAAAAATGAAATTTTGAGATAATAAAAGGAAAACAAGAAGAGCCATCTGGAAGAGAAAGGGCGGTTTGCGGAAACTGTTTTTTCCAGATGGAAGAGGGAAATTTTATGGATTTGAAACAATTGCAGTATTTCGTGGCATGTGCGCAGACAGGATCGTTCAGTGATGCTGCGAAAGTTCTGTATTCTACACAGCCAAGTGTGAGCAAGGTGATAAAATCTCTGGAGGATACTCTGGGAATGCAGCTTTTTGAGAGGCTTCCCAGAGGAATCCGTCTGACTGTTCAGGGACAGAAGGTTTATCATTATGCATGCAGGATTACGAATGAAATAGATGTACTTGAGAACATGGCATCCAGGGGGATGACGAAGTGGGTCAGAATCTCTATGAATCCCAGTTCCTGGTTTGCGAATCAGTTTGTGGATTTCTATAATGAAACATTCGAGAAGAATTACCATTTCCAGCTGACAACAGCCGGTGTCAGAAGTGTGATGGAGAGAGTGCGGGATTACATGGACGACATAGGATTTGTGTATATCCTGAGCCAGCAGCAGGAGAATTTCCTGCATGAACTGGCGAAGAATAAGATGGAATTCGTACCGATGTATGAGACGGATGTGATTTTTTATCCGGGGCGTCAGACTAAATTTTATGATTCCGGAAAAGAGAAGGTCCGGCTGGAAGAACTGGAGGGGATTCGGTTTATCCAGAATTATCAGGACGAATTCTTTGATCTTGGATCTGTGCAGGAGGAGGCGTTCCAGTGGAGAGATTTAGATATTTCCGTACTGACCAACAGTGATTATATTATGGAGAAGATGCTCAAGAACAGTAAGGTTTCCAATGTGAGCGGAAGCTATCTTTCAGAAAACAAAAAAGGAACTACACCGGGGATACCGTTGGAACTGGGGAATAATAAGGTTATTTTTGGTTACATGTTCCACAAAGGTGAAAAAATGGACGACAGTGTAGAAGAATTTCTGACGTTCCTGAAGGGCAGGCTTCCGAAGAGTTAAATAAGACTTATTCCAAAATGCGGATAAAGTATTCAAATTAAGAATGGCACATAACCCTCCCGAGGGGTTGTGTGCTTTTTTGCCATTTGTTAGACTTATCTGTGGATTTACAGAAATTTTGTGATTATTCAGCAGAATAGTGTTTATAGCAGTATTCGTAATGTTATAGTGAAAGTACTGAAACGTTATGAAATCCTGTAAAATCCGCAGGATGTGATGTTGCAGGAAGAGTATACAGCGTCACATGGAAAAAGGAGAATTTATGATAAAATATATTGTAAAAAGGCTTCTTCTGCTGATTCCGGTTCTGATCGGAATCACTTTTTTATCATTTGCCATGATGCGTCTGGCAGGAGGGGATGCTGTTACCTATATGTATGAAAATGCAGGAGCGGCAGTTTCGCAGGAAGTAATTGATGAGACAAGGAAAGAATATGGGCTGGATCAGCCGTTTCTTGTCCAGTATGCGAAATGGTTCACAGGAATGGCAATCGGAGATATGGGAATGAGCTATGTATCAAAAAGAGATGTTTATGATACATTCATAGAAAAACTTCCGGCTACGATTCTTCTGACGATTTCTTCGGTATTACTGACAATGCTAATTTCTATTCCGCTGGGGATTCTTTCAGCAGTAAAACATAACCGTCTGATCGATTATCTGATACGATTTTTCAGCTTTATCGGAAATTCTATGCCGAACTTCTTTGCAGCACTGGTATTGATGTATTTTCTGTCAATACGGCTGGGGTGGTTTCCGGTCATCACTACAGATAATAAGGCATTGAGCCTTGTGCTTCCAACTTTAACCCTGGCAATTTCAATGGCTTCCAAATATACCAGGCAGGTGCGTGCTACGATACTTGAGGAGTTAAATAAGGATTACGTAAAAGGTGCAAGGGCAAGAGGCGTAAGGGGAAGTGTAATCATATGGAAAAATGTCATGAAATCTTCCATGCTTACAATCATTACGCTGCTTGCGCTTTCTATAGGAAGTCTTCTGGGTGGAACCACAATTGTAGAAACCATTTTTATGTGGGATGGTGTGGGAAAGATGGCAGTAGATGCTATTACTATGAGAGATTATCCGATCATTCAGGCATATGTTGCATGGATGGCGATTATTTACGTTGTTGTGAATCTTATTACGGATATCATTTATCATTACCTGGATCCCCGCGTCAGATTAGGGGGTGATCAGGTATGAGCAGAAAAAAAGTTACTGTCCGTAAACAGAAAATAAAGAAAAACCATATCAGGGAAAAACTGATTTTCTTCACAGTACTGACACTGATCGTGCTTATTGTTGCTGCCATTGCCAGAAAGCTCTGTCCGTATGATCCCTACGCACAGGATCTTCTTCTGGCACAGAAGCCGCCGGGTCCGGAGCATATTCTTGGAACAGACCGTTATGGAAGGGATATGTTTTCAAGAGTTCTGGTGGGAAGTACAACAAGTATTTATGCGACGCTTCTGCTGGTTTCAATCGTTACGGTTACAGGAACTGTGATCGGACTGATCTGCGGATGGTGCGGTGGGATTGCAGATACTGTACTGATGCGTATCTCAGATCTGTTTCTTGCATTTCCAAGCCTTGTCTTTGCACTGGCAGTTGCCGGGGTTCTTGGCGGCGGAATACAGAATGCGATCATTGCACTGGCGGTAATCGGATGGCCGAAATTTGCAAGACTTGCAAGAGGGCTGACACTGGCGCAGAAAGATTCGCCATATCTGATGGCAGTGAAAATGTCAGGCAGCAGTGTATCGAAAATCCTTTTTAAACATATTCTGCCTAATATTGCAGGTCAGATTCTGGTAACTGCAGTCCTGGATATAGGAACCATGATGATGGAACTTGCGGGACTTTCCTTTCTGGGACTTGGCGTACAGCCTCCGGCAGCAGAATGGGGAAGCATGATCAATGATGGACGGAGTATGCTACAGATTTCACCCTGGATGGTACTGGCTCCGGGTGTGGCAATTTTTATAACAGTTATGATATTTAATCTTCTTGGTGATACACTGAGAGATTATATGGATCCAAAGCAAAGAGCAAAGAATAAGAGAGAGGAAAAAAACAAATGAAGAGAAAAATTTTTGCAGTATTACTGACAGGCGCTATGTTGACAGCAGGTTTATCAACTACAGTATTTGCAGATGGAGAGAAAACATTTGTATATGGAACCACCGGTTACAGTGAAGAGATGGGAGATGCAGGACTGAATCCTCATGATAACTATTCCGGATGGAGCGCACTCCGCTATGGTGTGGGAGAAACTCTTTTTAAATACAACGATAATATGGAAGTGGAGCCATGGCTTGCAACAGATTATGAGTTTGTAGATGATACTACGGTAAAGATCACACTTCGCGACGGAGTGAAATTTTCCAGTGGACGTGCCATGGATGCAGAAGCTGTAAAGGAATGTCTGGAAGATCTGATCGCAGTTCATGACCGTGCACCATATGACCTGAAAATCGATCACATAGAAGCAGATGGACTTACACTTACTATTTATACTACAGAGCCATGCCCGGCGATCATTAATTATCTGGGAGATCCATACGGCGCGATCATAGATATGGATTATGGTATTCAGGGAGAAGGCGGCGCTGCCAATGTAGCAGGAACCGGTCCTTATATTGCAGAAAAGGTTACACCAACTCAGATCGATCTTGTAAAAAATGAGGATTACTGGGGCGATGAGGTAAATGTAGATAAAATCACAGTCAAATCCTTTGCGGATGGAAGTGCATTGACTGCTGCCTTACAGACAGGTGATATTCAGGGAACCTATGGACTTCAGTATGATAACTATTCTCTGTTTGACGGAAATCCGGATTATACGATTAATTCCTGCGCTACAAGCCGCTGTTTCTTCGGACAGTTTAACATGGATTCCGAAATTGTTCAGGATCAGAATGTGCGTAAGGCAATTGAAATGGGAATTGATAAAGAGGGATTTTGCTCCGTGATCATGGAAGGAAGAGGAATCCCGGCAAAGGGAGCATTTCCGGGCAGTTTTTCTTATGGAAATGATGCAGTAGAAACAGTATCTTATGACCCGGAAGAAGCAAAGAAACTTCTGGAGGAGTCAGGATGGACAGATACAGACGGTGATGGCTATGTGGATAAAGACGGACAGAAGCTGACTATTAACTGGCTTACTTATCCGACACGTCTGGAGCAGCCGAAGCTTGCGGAATATGCACAGGCAACTCTGAAAGAGATTGGAATTGATGTGTCTGTAAATAATACCTCTGATCACAGAACTTATGCAGAAAACGGAGAGTTTGATGTTTATGTAAGCTCTTTAACAACAGCGCCTACCGGTGATCCGGAATATTTTTTCAGCAGTACAGTGACTGGTTCTAAGAATTATGGAAATTATCAGAATGACGAAGTAACGAAACTGACAGAGCAGCTTCATCAGACGTTTGATACAGATGAGAGAGGAAAACTGGCTGTAGAACTTCAGCAGAAGATTCTGGACGATGATGCGTATTTCTTTGTTTCACATCTGAACATGGGAATCGTGACGAAAGCCAATGTAACAGGAATGGCAGCACATCCTTGTGATTATTATGAAATTACTGCGGATCTGGATGTACAGTAAGAGTTATATGCTATGACGAACCCCCTTATTTTAGAGGATTGCTATAGTGGGGAGTGTCAGTAAAAATCGGGAGAACACAAATGATTTCTTTAAAGGAGAAGAGTATGGCAGATCCTTTGCTGAAAGTAGATCATGTTACAATCAGCTATAATGGAGAACCGACAGTTCAGGATGTCAGTTTTGAACTGAAACAGGGAGAAATCCTTGGAATTGTAGGAGAATCCGGAAGCGGAAAAAGTACGATTATTAAAGCGATTATGGGACTTCTGGGAGAGGAAGGTCTGGTGACAAAGGGTGATATCTGGTATCTGGGGGAAAGTCTCACAGATATGAGTGAGAAGAAACTACGCAGGTATCTGGGAACAGAAATCGGGATGGTATTTCAGGACTGTAAGGCGGCGCTTTGCCCGGTGCGCAAAATCGGTGTGCAGATACATGAAGCTGTATCTGCACATGAAAAAATATCGAAAAAAGAAACCCGGATACGTGCCGGGGAGATTATGAAGAAAATTGGTATGGATGATTATGAACGTGTGCTGGACAGTTATCCTTTTGAACTTTCGGGGGGCATGAATCAGCGTGTGGGTATCTGTGCGGCTATGATCATGCATCCGAATCTTCTCCTTGCAGATGAACCAACCAGTGCATTGGATGTTACAGTGCAGAAACAGGTAGTAGAGGAGCTTCTGATGATGCGAAAAGAATATCAGACAGCGATGATTCTGGTAACGCATAATATTGGTGTGGTGAGGGCGATGGCCGACAGGATACTGGTACTTCAGAACGGAACTGTCAGGGATTATGGAGAAACGAAAAATGTTCTGGATCATTCGCAGGATCCGTATACGCAGAAGTTGATGAATTCGGTGCTTCATTTGAAGAGAGAACATATTTAAGTTTTTTAGAGAGGAATGACTTTGGATGAAGACTAGAGTTCAGGAGGAGCAGACAGGTGGCAGATACGATTTTAAAAGCAGAACATCTTACGAAGACATTTATATCCGGGAAAAAGACATTAAAAGCAGTAGATGATGTCAGTTTTGAATTAAAACAGGGAGAGTGTCTGGGAATTGTAGGTGAATCCGGTTCCGGTAAAAGCACGATTGCAAAGATGCTTACACATCTGGAAAGCATTACAGATGGAAAAGTGATTCTGAAAGGAAAAGATATTACCAATATAAAAGGAAAAGAACTTCGGGAAATTTACAGGGATATTCAGATGGTATTTCAGATGCCAATGGAATCCTTTGACCCACGTTGTACGCTCGGGGACGGAATCGGAGAAAGCCTGAGAAATATGGGGATAAGCCGTACCGAAACCCGTAGAAAAGTGGAAGAACTTCTGGAAAGATGCGGGCTGGAAAAAGAATACGCAGACCGCTATCCCCATCAGGTAAGCGGTGGTCAGTGCCAGAGAGCTGCAATCGCCAGAGCACTGGCAGTCAATCCGTCCATTCTAATCTGTGATGAAGCAACCAGTGCACTGGATGTGACGGTTCAGAAGCAGATTCTGGAGTTACTGATCGAACTGAAAAAGAAAGAAAATCTCTCATTTATTCTAATCTGTCATGATCTGGCATTGGTTCAGGCATTCTGCGACAGAGTTCTTGTCCTTTATCATGGAAAGACTGTGGAGAGCGGAACACCGGATGAGACCATTGATCATCCACAGATGGATTACACAAGAAAACTGATCGATTCTGTATTGTAGGCAATTGTATATTTAGCCTGTGTCTGAAGTATATCAAACAGGGCAGCAGATAGAGCAGAAATGTCTGAAGCGATTTTATTCGTGAAAGACATTTCTGCTTTTTGATTTCTTACTCAAAATGCCGTAAAATTTTGTGTTTTTAAAAATAAAGAAAATGTCAAAAAGCACTAACAATTATTCAGAAATCTGTGATACAATGGAAAGGCGAAATACAGAAATACAAATGAAAAGAGAGAAAACTACAAATGACACAAAAACAAAATACATTAACAAAAACCGATATTGTAGCGCTTCTTGCCTGTGTTTGCTGCATCTTGTGGGGAAGTGCGATTCCGGTGATCAAGACCGGCTATCGTCTGATGCAGGTAGACTCCGCAGATACCGCGAGCCAGATTGTTTTTGCGGGAGTTCGTTTTACGCTGGCAGGGATTCTGGTGTTGATCTTTGCTTCCATTAAAGAAAGGAAAGTGATGATTCCTGACAGGGAAATTTTGAAATACGCAGTTCCGGTATGTCTGGCGCAGACAGTGGGACAGTATTTCTTCTTTTATATAGGTGTTGCACATACATCAGGAGTCAAGGGCGCTATTATTACCGGACTTGGAAACTTTATTGCAATTCTTCTGTCCTGTCTGGCTTTTCGGAGTGAACGGATGACAGGCAGAAAAATTGCCGGATGTGTTCTGGGATTTGCGGGAGTTGTGGTAATCAATCTGATGGGAAATTCCCTGGATATGGGGTTTAAGCTGACAGGAGAGGGATTTATTCTGATTGCTCAGTTATCCTATGGAATTTCCACAGTTCTGATTAATCTTTTTTCCAGAAAAGTATCGCCGGTAGTACTGAGCGGAACGCAGTTTACGATGGGCGGCATCGTTCTGACTCTGATAGGAGTGGGAATGGGCGGTCATCTGGGAAATGTTACAGCAGGAGGTGTGGCAATCATATTTTATCTGGCAATGGTCTCAGCAGTGGCATATACACTCTGGTCTGTATTGCTTGCATGGAATGATGTTTCGAAGGTTGCAATCTTTGGATTCGTCAATCCCCTGTGCAGTGTGATTTTGTCTGCGCTGATGCTTGGAGAGGTGAAGCAGGCATTTAATATTGGAAGTTTGATAGCACTGATTCTGGTTTGCACAGGAATTTATATTGTTAACTGCAAGAAAAAAATGTCTCGATAAACTGCGGAGCAGTTATTCGGTTATAAGCAAGTAGCGAAGCAGATTGCGGATATCCGCTTGACTGATTCCGTAATCCGGGAAGTCTGGAAAGAAATCGGCGGCTCTTTTTATTTTATGAAAAAAAGAGCATAATAAAATAGAATTTTATCTTGCAGGAATGAATATTTCTGGATATCAATCTAAAAAAGAACAGGAGAAATTCAGATGAAGAAAAAAATTTGTAAGCTGTCAGCAGCAGTATTGCTTTTTTTCTCGGGAATTATGGAGATTGGCTGGCGCTTTTTTAACATGGTGGTCTGCTGCAAAAGAG
>OLRF01001584.1_pt1 | contig 23129 bp, 14 predicted proteins | sample 1672061 | NCBI WGS metagenome assembly OLRF01 (sample SAMEA3136641, study PRJEB25190) | human gut metagenome | reverse complement strand
CCCTTGATGCTGTGCATCTCGCAGGGGCTGTAGCCGATGATGAGGGACGGGCCGTCGTAGGCCTCGGCCTCGTGGATGGCCTTGAGGGTCTGAGCCGGGTTGGCGCCCATGGCGACCTGCGCCACGTAAACGTAGCCGTAGCTCATGGCAATCTCGGCCAGGGACTTCTTCTTGGTCACCTTACCGGCAGCGGCGAACTGAGCGACCTGGCCCAGGTTCGAGGCCTTGGAGGCCTGACCACCGGTGTTGGAGTAAACCTCGGTGTCGAAGACGAAGACGTTGACGTTGTGGCCGGAAGCCAGGACGTGGTCCAGGCCACCGAAGCCGATGTCGTAGGCCCAACCGTCGCCGCCGAAGATCCAGAAGGACTTCTTGGTGAGGTAAGCCTTGTCGGCGAGGATTGCCTTGGAAGCGTCACAGCCGCACTTCTCGAGCTCGGCAACGTAGGCAGCGGCAGCGGTCTTGGAGGCCTCGGCGTCGTTGACGGAGTCGATCCAAGCCTGACCGGCAGCCTTGAGCTCATCGGACGGACCATCGGCAGCGATGATGTCCTGGGTAGCGGCGATCAGCTTGTGCTGAACGGCCTCGTAACCGACGGCCATGCCCAGACCGTGCTCGGCATTGTCCTCGAACAGGGAGTTGTTCCACGCCGGGCCGTGACCGTCCTTGTCCTTGCAGTAAGGAGCGGTGGCAGCGGGGTTGCCCCAAATGGAGGAGCAGCCGGTGGCGTTGGAGATGAACATGCGGTCGCCGGCTACCTGGGTCACCAGACGTGCATAGGCGGTCTCGGCGCAGCCGGCGCAGGAGCCGGAGAACTCCAGGTAGGGCTGCTTAAACTGGCTGCCCTTGACGTTGGCCGCGATGAGCTCCTTCTTCTCGGAGACGTTCTCGACCATGTAGTCCCAAACGGGCTGCTGGTCCATCTCCTGCTCGGTGGGAACCATCTCGAGAGCACCCTTGGGGCAGACCTTAACGCAGTTGGTGCAGCCCATGCAGTCGAGCGGGGACACGGCCATGGTGAACTTCATGCCCTTGGCCTTGGGGCCCATGGCGTCGAGCGTGCGGGTAGCCTCGGGCGCGGCGGCAGCCTCGTCCTCGGTCATCGCGAACGGACGGATGGTGGCATGCGGGCACACATAGGCGCACTGGTTGCACTGGATGCACTTGGTCTCGTCCCAGTGAGGAACGACCACGGCGACGCCGCGCTTCTCGTATGCGGAGGCGCCCAGCTCAAACTGGCCGTCGGCACAATCGACGAAGGCGGAAACGGGCAGGCTGTCGCCATCCATGCGATCGATGGGCTCGAGCAGGTTCTTGACCTGCTGGGCGATGGCGGACTTGGTCTCCTCGGAGAGCTCGACGGGAGCGGCGTCCTCGGCGGTAGCCCAGTCGGCCGGAACCTCGAACTTACGGAAGGCGGTAGCGCCGGCATCGATGGCCTTGTGGTTGGCGTCGACGATGGCCTGGCCCTTCTTCATGTAGGACTTGGTGGCCGCGTCCTTCATGTACTGCAGGGCGTCCTCGGCGGGCAGGACCTTGGCCAGCGCGAAGAAGGCGGACTGGAGCACCGTGTTGGTGCGCTTGCCCATGCCGACCTTGGCGGCCAGGTCGATAGCGTCGATCAGGTAGACGTTGACGTTGTTGTTCGCGATGTAGCGCTTGGCCACGGCGGGCATGTGCTCGGCGAACTCCTCGTCGCTCCACTGGCAGTTGACCAGGAAGGTGCCGCCCGGCTTGACGTCGCGGACCATCTTGAAGCCCTTGACGATGTAGCTGGGGTTATGGCAAGCGACAAAATCGGCCTTGGTCACGTAGTACGGCGAACGGATCGGAGAATCACCAAAGCGCAGGTGCGAAACGGTGACGCCGCCGGTCTTCTTGGAGTCGTACTGGAAGTAGGCCTGGACGTACTTGTCGGTGTGGTCGCCGATGATCTTGATCGAGTTCTTGTTGGCGCCGACGGTACCGTCGCCACCCAGACCCCAGAACTTGCACTCGATGGTGCCGGGGGCTGCGGTGTTGGGCGCGTCCTCGGCCTCGGGCAGGCTCAGGTTGGTCACGTCATCGACGATGCCGATGGTGAACTCGCGCTTGGGCTCGTCCTTCTTAAGCTCCTCGAAGACAGCGAACGCGGACGCGGGAGGCGTGTCCTTGCTGCCCAGGCCGTAACGGCCGCCGACGACCTTGATGCCCGTCTTGCCGGCCTCGTAGAGAGCCGAGACGACGTCCTGGTAGAGCGGCTCGCCGATGGAACCCGGCTCCTTGGTACGGTCCATGACGGCGATCTTCTGGACGGTCTCGGGGAGAACATCGACGAAGTGCTTGATGGAGAACGGACGGAACAGGCGAACCTTGACCAGGCCGACCTTCTCGCCGTGAGCGTTGAGGTAGTCGATGACTTCCTCGAGCACGTCGCAGAAAGAGCCCATGCACACGACGACGCGATCGGCATCGGGAGCGCCGTAGTAGTTGAACAGGCCGTAATCGGTGCCGAGCTTCTCGTTGATCTTCTTCATGTAGCCCTCGACGACGGCGGGAAGCTCGTCGTAGACCTTGTTGCAGGCCTCGCGGTTCTGGAAGAAGATGTCGCCATTCTCGTGGCTGCCGCGGGCATGCGGGTGCTCAGGGTTGAGCGCGTGATCGCGGAAAGCCTGGACGGCGTCCATGTCGCACATCTCGGCCAGATCCTTGTAGTCCCACATGGCGACCTTCTGGATCTCGTGGCTGGTGCGGAAGCCGTCGAAGAAGTTAAGGAACGGGGTCTTGCCCTCGATGGCGGCAAGGTGAGCCACCGGCGAGAGGTCCATGACCTCCTGGACGTTGCCCTCGGCGAGCATGGCGAAGCCGGTCTGGCGGCAGGCCATGACGTCGGAGTGATCACCGAAGATGTTCAGGGCGTGCGAAGCGACGCAACGCGCGGAGACGTGGAAAACGCCCGGGAGCTGCTCGCCCGCGATCTTGTACATGTTCGGGATCATCAGGAGCAGACCCTGAGAAGCCGTGTAGGTGGTGGTCAGAGCACCGGCGCCCAGCGAACCGTGAACGGTACCGGCTGCACCTGCCTCGGACTCCATCTCGACGACCTTGACCGGGGTGCCGAAGATGTTCTTGCGACCCTGGGCCGCCCACTGGTCGACATGGTCGGCCATCGGGCTGGACGGCGTAATGGGATAGATTCCCGCTACCTCGGTGTACGCATACGAAACATATGCGGCCGCCTCGTTGCCGTCCATAGACTTAAACTTACGCGCCATATACCCCTCTCCTCTCATATAGGTATACAGGCCCCGGCGATCGCCGGGATGTTGGCGTGATGGGATTTACGCTGTTGCTTCCAATCATCTGGCAGGCAGGCTCAGCAGCAGGTACGTGGCGTGGAGAGAAGACATGCCGAGGCGAGGGACAGCTGATGCGCCCCACAGACCCGACCGCCCGTCTTGCACATGACCGAGCGCCGCAAAGGCCGCATGCCGGATGCTCCCGGGCACGCCCCGGCGATGGGAAGCGCCCGCAACGGAAATCCGCATGCGGGTTTATTGTACCCCGCCGTCAAGTGTAATTTCGGCAAATATAGGCGGGCGGTAAAGGTTTACCTCGGGTGACCGCCAAGGGCCAAAATGGCCCCTCCATCCCCGGGCGACCGACTCTGGAGCGCCAAGGAGTGTCCCCAGATGCCGGCAGAAAAAGAACGTCCCTATCTGCCGGCTAGAGGGCACCGAAGAGGATGGCGTAGGTAGTTGATTCGCCGAGCTTGAGCTCGTCGCCGGGATTGAGTTGGGCGGAACGGCCGGGCTCGACCTGAATGCAGACGCGCGTGGCCCCGTTTACCACCACGGTTCCGTTGGTGGACGACAAGTCCTCGACGTGCCAGATATTTTGAGCATCGCACCAGATATGGGCATGGCGGGCCGAGACATCGTCGCCGACGTCGGTAATATCGCCCTCACCAGTAGCCAGCGCGCCAATCTCAACACCCTGCTCACTCGGCTGAATCCAGCGCGGGGCGCTCACGACAAAACTGTTTTGCACGCGCAGCAAGCCCAAGGGGTGCGCCGGGGCGGGTTCGCGTTCGCCCGCGGTCATCGACATGCCAAGCGAACGCGGCGTGGAGGTGCCTCCGCCACAGGTCGCGTGCGCGTAGTCGATGGCATAGTTCACCGAGGACCGCACATCCGCCGAACAACCGACGGCGACAAACAGCACCAGCACGGCCTCGGCGCGCTCGGCGGGCATGAGTTCCGCCGCCTGGGACAGGCGATCGAGCGCGTTGCGATAGAGATTCGTGTCCTGGTGGCACTCTTCGAGCGCGCGTACCATCGGTTCACCTGCAGGACCGCACACCATATTGATCACAGCCGTGGAGTCCATGGGATTGCGCTGGCGCAGGGCCAGTTGCGACATAATACGCGCAGCCGAGGTACCGTATTCGGCAAAGTAGCGCTACTGAAGCGTGCCGACCGGCGCGCGAACGATAAAGCGGGAAACCCAAGAGCGATCGGCGGCTCGGCTCTGCGGGCTGCGGCCGTCGGCGAGCGGACGGGACGAAAGCACCAAGCCGCACAGCTCGATATGGCTCAGATGCGCCGCGCGCTTAAAGATGTCAAACATGGCCCCGCATGGGGTGAGCTCAACTTGAGATGCCATGACCTAGGCCTCCTTGGTCGTAGAAATAGAATCGGACGATACTTCGACAGGTCCGCCAAAAGTACGGGCAGCTGCGGCTCCACCGGCAAGCGGAGTCGCCATCTGGGCTTTTGTGCGTCGCGGTGCCGAAACGGGAAGTTCAAAGGCAAAGCCCATCGCAAGCAAAAACCACGTAAGCGTATAGGTTGCAACCAGAGCGGCAACAAGGCCGCCCATCACGGCGCGTTGGGAAAAAACGCTACATGCAGCCACAACCAGCACCGGAACCTCGCAGGCAGAAAGCGCAAGCACACCCTGCAGGAACCCCGAGCGCCGATCACGCGCAAGTGCCCCCGCGGCAACGCCGGCTATGCCGGGCAGCGCCAACGCCAGTGCGGCAATAATACCCGGTAGCGACCAAGACCACACGAGCGATCCCAAAGTCGCCGTCACGCGAGCGCCCGACGCCAGCAGCGCGGCCGAAACCACGACCACAGCCCAAACCACGCCACAGGCGACCGTCGCGCCGACCATCAGCGCGCGACGAACCGCGCGGCCGGACGCATCCATGGGGCACGGCGTGAGCGGCTCGCCGCGGAGCGAACGACCGACATTTTGCGCATAGTGGTCACAAAACGCCGAGAGCGCCGCCTCGACCGCCGCCGGCTCGGGACGATCTTTTTGATGGCTGGACAGACAGGCCGTCACCACGTCGAACAGCTGGGCATCGACAAACGCCAGCGCATCGCGTAGCTCCTCGGAATCCGGCTCAAGCCCCAGCTGCTGGGCCTGCTCGGCCGCGGCGAGCGCCACATCGGGCTCACGACGAAGCAGCTGAGTCAAATCGCAACCGGGCGCATGGGCACCAATGGGATAGTCGGGCCGCGTGTCCATCTTGAGACGGTAGGGGCTCGCGATGTCGCGCGTCTTTTTGCGCGAACCCGAGGCACCCGAAGTGCTCGGCGCGGCTTCGTATGGCGCGACGCCGGCAATGAGCTCGTAAACCGTGCTTGCCGCGGCATAGACGTCGATCGCCGGCGACATACGCAAAGCGCGCAGGTCGGGAATATCGTCGGTGAGCATCTCGGGCGGGGCATAGGCAACCGTCGCGCGACGCAGCGTGGCATAACGCTCCGTAAACGACGCCTTGCCGCCGGTACCGGCCACAGCCGACGCAGGCTCGAGCGCCAGCGACGAGCCAAAGTCGATCAGGCACAGGTCAAAGGTGCCCTCGGCAAGCTGCCGGTCAAGCGGCAGGCGCGCCGTACGCACCATAATATTAGCGGGCGAGATATCGCGATGGACAAAGCCCTCGCCCACCAGGCTCATACGGCAGAGCAGATCGAACAGGTCGCGACCCAGACGCGCCGCCACAAGCGGCGACAGGCGTCCGGCATCGTCCACGGCGAGTCGCGAACGCAAGCGGGCAAGCGTCTCGCCCTCGACCCATTCCATGACAATTGCAGGCACACCATCAACCTCGCCCCAGCCATAGAGGCGGGGAAAGCCCTTAAGGCCCGAAAGGGCGCGATGGCATTCATATTCCTCGCGAAATGCCGCTTTGAACTTGGCGACCAGCGACTCATGGGCGGCATCGTCGTCAAACTCATCGCGCGTCGGCAAGATGAGCTGTTTGAGTGCTACGTCCTCGCCTTGGGCGTTGACAGCACGCGTCACGCGGCCGATACCGCCACGGCGCATGGTGGCATCGTCGGCAAACAGTATCGTAAAACGACGCAGATAGGCAGGCAGTTCGTCCTGACCGAGCGCAATGGCCGGCTCAAACCCGTCGACACGCGCCAGGCGCAGGCCGACCATGGGATCGCGACCGAGCGATTGTGGTGTGGTGGATGCAAGATCGGTCATCATAGGGCAAGCGCCGCCACGTTATTGTTGAAGTTACCGAGCGCGACGTCATCATCGCCGTAATGGCCGACCCATTGACATAGGTTGGTGTAACAGCCCCACAGATTGGCATACTTCTGATACCACCTTGACCGGGGCGAGAATGTCTGACGACCGAACTCGGCTCGAATGACAAACATCTCCCCGACCAGGCTGTCGCACGGCCTGGGATCTCCCGTAGAGTTATAGGTCGAGACCACGTCATTGGCACGAGAAACATAGCCGTCGAGCATGTTGTACTTGGTCACAAGCCAACTGTGAATGCTCTCTTCCTCAGCAGCGGAAAGGCCGCCGGAGTTTGCATCGTTGTCAGTGTTGCCGCCCGTCGAGCCGCCGTTTCCAGGCCCTCCGGTAGAGGAACCCGACCCAGAGCCGCCGCCCGAACTCGATGAATCCGAGCCGGAGCCAGAAGTATCCGAGCTACCGGGCTTTCCGGACTGCTGGGCGTCCTGCTCCTTTTGCTGCTCGACCTTATTCACCGTTGCCGCCACGCTATTGTTGGACAATCGATCGATGATCTTGGTGTTGGTGAGCACGATGGTTTTGCCATTGGCAAGCGTGACTTCGTTGTCCGGGGCCTCGGCGCCGTCCGCATCGTCGGTGCCAAACACAATATGCCCGACCACACTTGCCCAAGCATATCCAGTCGTGGTGCCCAGATCGCTTTTGACCTCATGCCCCACGCGCGGTTCGCGTGCGGCATGCGCCTGCATCATGGACGGCACGGTCATGCCATAGGCAGAAACGCCAGCTATGACCAGCACCAGCGAGCACGATAGCAGTGCGTACGCCCGCGGCGCCAAGCCCAGTCGGCGTCGTATGCGCACCGCGGCGCCGCGCTTTGTCTGAGTGCCACCGGGCCGCATGCGTTCTCCTCCAACAAAAACACGCCGCTCGGGAGCGGCGCATTCATTCGAATCCATATTTGAGTGTATCAGCGAACCAAAAAGGTTGCGCAACGAATGGACAAATTAAGGATGCGAGCGGAAGCATCCATGCGATAAGCGGATACGAAGCATCTTTGTTGCACAACAAACTCACAGTCGCACGGGGAAATTATGACTACCCCGTGCGTCGCGAGGAAAACATACGGCAGGAGCAGGCTCGCCACCTAAATCGCGCGGCGGGCCTCGATGGCGCGGCCAAGCGTAAGCTCGTCGGCATACTCCAAGTCGCCGCCCACGGGAAGGCCGCTTGCCAGACGCGACACCTCGACGCCCAACGGCTTGATGGTACGGGCCAGATAGCTCGCCGTGGTCTCGCCCTCAATATTGGGGTTGGTGGCGATGATGACCTCGTGGATGTCCTCGTGGCCCAAGCGTGCCAGCAGCTCTCGAATGTGCAGCTGCTCGGGGCCAATCTTGTCCATGGGACTGATCACGCCGCCCAATACGTGGTAGAGGCCGTGGTAGCTGCCCGTGCGCTCGATCGCCTGGACATCGCGCGGCTCGCCCACCACGCAAATGCGAGTGGTATCGCGCATCGGGTCCTGGCAGATGGAGCACTCGTCGGCCGTGGCGTAGTTAAAGCAGCGGCTGCAAAAGTGGACCTCCTGCTTGACCTCCAGGATGGCCTCGGCCAGGCGGCGCGCCTCCTCGGCGTCGGCCTCCAACAGGTAATAGGCGATGCGCTGGGCCGACTTGGGACCAATGCCCGGCAGACGGCCCAGCTCATCGAGCAGTTTTTGCAGACTGTGGTTGGCACTCATATATATGCGTGTCTTAGAACGGCATGCCCGGGATGTTGAGGCCGCCGGTGATGGCGCCCATCTGCTTGTTGGCGAGCTCGTTGACGCCGCGGACGGCCTCGTTGACGGCAGCCATGATCATATCCTGCAGCATATCGACGTCCTCGGGATCGAGCGCATCGGGATCGATGGTGAGGTTGACGAGCTCCATCTCGCCGTTAACGGTCACCTTGACCATGCCGCCGCCGGCAGAGGCGTCGACGGTCTGGGACTTGAGGTTCTCCTGCGCGGCGGCAAGCTGCTCCTGCATCTTGCGAGCCTGCTTCATCATCTGCTGCATGTTCATACCGGCCATGATGGCTCCTTTACGTGCGGCCGCACGCCGAGCTGCAAGGGCAGCCGGAGCACGGCGGGACTTTCAAACTCAAAAATCGTACCACGGCGCGCGGCGAGAGAGCGGGGCGGACGTGTTACCTCAGTCGATATACATGTCCTCCAATACAAACCGCACTCAAAGATTATGCAAGGTCGAATTATGCAAGGTTGCATAATATCGCACACTCAATCTAGTAGAGCCGAATCCGGCATTTCATGTGCGCCACTAAATAGCTAAATGCCGAACCGCTGCTCGAGGCGGCGCACATGGCGGCAGGGTATAATTTGATTGCCATAGATAGTAATTTGGAGGTGCCCCATGAATGCCCCCAACGCGCTCCAAAACATCCGCTCAAAACACCCCGTTGCATATGTGGTTCTCTATCTCTTTGTCGGCTGGGCATTGCTGGTTGTCATCACCCATGCCATAGCTTTTGGAGCAGAACTGCTGATAGCCAGCTCGGACCAGCCCGTCGTCAAATGGGAGACGACCGATGAGTGCACCGACGGAACCCGAACCGTCTACTACAACAGCCCGTCCCTCTATCAAGAGTTCAAGGTCAAGATAAAGGACTTCAAGATTGTCGATGCCGAGCTAGGCGTTTATTTGGCAATCGGAGCAACCATTAACGCCGAGCAAGTCGAGTACACGGACAGCCATGCGACGTATCGTATCGACCTCAGCATCCTAGGCCGACCGTCACGCACCTGTCTGCTCAAATGCGACATACGCGGCACCACACTACACATGTCCGAAATACAGATGCGCCCGGACAAGGGGTCCTCTTCTTGAGCAGTATACCCGCCTGCGCAGCTACTCCACCGGCTTGAAGATGGTGGCCTGGCCAAAGACGCTGCGGATGAGGGCCTTGGCCTCGTCCTCGGTCTGCGGGATGCTCGGGGCTGCGCCCTGATGGCCGAAGGGGCTGCCAGCACCGGGATTGGATTCCCAGGGAGCGGCGGGGACGTCGTCGTTTGCAGAGGCTGCGGGTGCCACAGCAGCGGCCTTGGTCGCGGACGCCGCACCCGGCACGTCGAACGGGGGCAGATCGTCCCCGCCGGCATCGGCAGCAAAACCACCGACCATAGCATCGTCGTAGGGCACCTGCTCGGATTCCCATGGCGCAGCCTGCGCAGGCGGCTGAGCCATGGGGACGGACGCGCGCTCGGGCGCTCGGGGCGCGGGCTCGGTCGGGAGCTTGCCCGTGGCAGGAGCACCGGCAGGGTTGTCGGAGCGCAGCCAAGGGGCCTTGGCCAGGTCGGATGACTTGGGCGCAGGCGCGGCAGCGGACTTGGGCGCGGGGATCGGAGCAGCCGGTTTGGGCGCAGCGGGTTCAGGCGCCGACGGGGTCGGTGCCGCTACCGGCGCCGCTTTGGGCTGCGTCGCGCTGGCGCTCGAGGATGCAGGGGGCACCGAGGACACGGGTTGCGGGTCCGCAGATACCGCAGCCCGTGCAGATGGAGAATGCTCCTCATGTTGAGGAGCCGGCGCGCCACCCCCATCCAGGACATAGTCGACGGTACGACGACCGAAGACCGCGCAGACCGTCGGCAGGACCACCGACTGCGTATCGGCGCGACCGAGCATCTTGATGGCAAAAGTCGAACCCGCGGGGAACGAGACCGTGAGCTTGGAGCCGTCGTCGGCCGTGGCGCGGGCGTTGAGCAAAAGCCCTGCGTAGGAGGCCTGACGAGCCTTGACGCGCTCGACGACCTCGGCCCATTTGCGCTGGAGCTCGCCGGCGTCCTCAACCGCGGGGGTCTCGGCAGCACCGGCGGCGGCAACCTGGGCGGCGTTGTTGGGCTTGGACACCGACACGGTCGATGCAGCAGGCGCGGAAGCCGGAGCCGCAACGGGCTGAGGCGCGGGGGCCGGCGCAGGCTGAGGTGCAGGCGCTGCAGGCTTGGAAGCTGACACGGACGCAGGACGGGGCGCAGGCTGGGCAGCCGGAACAGCAGCTCCGCGGTCCCAAGGCATGCCACCCTGGCGCGCGGACGTAGCAGCAGGGGCAGCGGATGCCGCCGGAGCGGCAGCACGGGCGCCCGAAATGAGCGTCGGCTGTTGGGCAGCAGCGGGTACGGATGCTGCAGGCGCGGCGGCCTGAGCAGCAGCCACGCTCGCCGGCACGGCGGCATTAGCAACCATGGCCTCCAGGCGTGCCACGCGCTCGGCCAATGCCTCAATCGTTATATCAGCCTCGGGACGTGCCAGACGCGTGCAGGCAATCTCGAGCACCAGGCGCACGTCGCTCGCGCCCCTCATCTCCAGTGCGGCATCGTCAAGCACTGTCAGCACACGGGCCAGGCGGTCGGCAGGATGCTCGCCAAAGGCAGCGGCCTCGGCAGCAAGCACCTCGGCCTGCTCGGAGCCGCCCTCAAACAGCTCGGCACGGGCACCGGCAACGCAGGCAACGTACACGTCACGCACATGCGCCACCAGGTCGCGCGTCAGCTCCAGCAGGTCGTTTCCTTCCTCGACCTGCGCACGGATCAGTCCATATAGCTCGGCAACATCGCGATCGGCAATGGCGCGGGAAAACTCGCCCAGAATCTGGTCCGAAACCTCGCCTAAAAGCGAGCGGGCGTCGTCCGCATGCACAGAACCGTTGCCAAAGACGCTCAGCTGCTCCAGCGTGGACAACGCGTCGCGCATACCGCCCTTGGCATGGCGCGCCACAATGGCGAGTGCCTCGTCGTCGTAATCGAAGCCCTCCTGCTCGCACACGTAGGACAGGCGATGCTCGATATCCTCGTTGCCGATGCGGTGGAAATCGAAGCGCTGGCAGCGCGAGAGGATGGTCTCCAGAATCTTTTGCGGGTCGGTGGTGCACAGCACAAAGATCACGTGCGCCGGCGGCTCCTCAAGCGTCTTGAGCAGCGCGTTGAACGCCGCCGTCGTGAGCATGTGGACCTCGTCGATGATATAAATCTTGTACTTGCCGCGCACCGGGGCAAAGTTGACGGAGTTGATGATTTCCTCGCGCACGTTGTCCACGCCGGTACGGCTTGCGGCATCGAGCTCGTAGACATCCGGGTGGTTGCCCTCGGCGATGAGCTCGCACTCCTCGCAAGTACCGTCGGGCATGCAGCCGCTTGCACCCTCGGCGCGCGCCGCCTCGGCATTGCGGCACAGCAGCGCCTTGGCCAGAATGCGCGCCATGGTGGTCTTGCCCGTGCCGCGCGGTCCGCAGAGCAGGTAGGCGTGGGACAGGCGTCCCTCGGTGATGGCGTGCTCGAGCGTCGAGACGATATGCTGCTGGCCCACCACGGAGTCGAAGGTGAGCGGGCGATACTTTCGGTACAACGATTCCATGGGTGCTCCCCCGGGTATACTGAGTCTTGTTGCCGCGGCGGCCATGCGGTCGCACGGCATACTGCATTCCATAATACCCGTACGGCGAGCCCGCCGCGATAGGAGTCCAAAGAGCATGGCAGACGCAGAGAGCAACCTCGTCCCCTCCGAAGCAGCCGACCAGGTCGAGGTCGCGCTCGAGGAGCAGGCCGCAGCCGACGACGGCATCCTGTACCTCAACGAGTACCAGTATGAAAACGACCTGGTCACCGACTTCGCCCGCCTGGTCGCCTCGCCCAGGCGTCGCGGCTCGCTGTATGTCGCCGCGGCAATTGCCGCGCTCATCGGCATCGGCATGTTGGTGGCCGGCGGCAACTGGATCAAGTTTGGCGTCGTCCTGATCGTATTCGGCGCCTTTTTGGCCTGGTGGAGCAAAAACCTGCACCACACCCTCGCCCGCGACTTTATCGACGCCGTTGAGGCCGACGAGTCCATGGGTGGCCGCTATCGCCGCGTCGCCGCCAACGAGGACGGCCTGATGGTTTGGGGCAAGAGCGGCAAGTCGCAGTTCTTCCCGTTTGAAAAGCTCGACCACGTACTCGACGGCGAGCGCATCTTTGTGGCCATGTTCGCCGACCAGGGCGTGACGATCCCTAAGGACACCTTTGTCCGCGGCGATGCCGAGCAGTTTGGCACCTTCCTCAAGGCCCGCATCAACAAAAAACTCCGCATCGAGACCAAACGCAAGAAGATGAAGGCAGAAAAGGCCGCTGCCGAAGCCAAACAGGGCGACAAGCCCCAGGAGACCAAGCGCAAGCAGAAGAAGAACAAGAAGAAGCGCTAAGGCCAAGCCAGACAGGCAACCTCGCATCCCGCTATCCTCCCCATGCACCCGAGCGTGCTACACTAGCAGCATCTATGCCACCGCGAACGGCTCGGCTCCGCGCCCGCCACTCGCAAACGAACTTTAAACGCACGAGGGTTGGCCATGCCGCTTTTCTCGCAACATACCGCCCGGTTCTCGCCGGACGTTCCTTTGGAGGGCACCAGCTCTCGCGAACTGCTCAAGCGGTACCAGCCGCTCGAGACACTTGCGACCGGCGGTTTTGGCTCCATCGAGATCTGCCGCGACACGCACCTGCGCCGCCGCGTCGCCATTAAGCGCATCCCCCTTATCAACGGTGCCGGCATGCCCGCCAGCGACATCATGGATGTCCTGCGCGAGGCGCACACCGCCGCCATGCTTCAACATCCCAATATCGTGCAGGTCATCGACTTTACGCACGACACAGCCTATGCCTACCTGGTTATGGAATATGTCGATGGCATGTCGCTGGCCGAGTTTTTGCATCGCGTGGACGGCCACTCACTTACCTTTGACGAGGCCGCGGCCATTGCCGATGCCCTGGGCCAGGCGCTCACCTTCGCCCATAGTAATGGCGTACTCCACCTGGACATTAAGCCCGCTAACGTGCTCATCGACCACTCGGGCAATGTAAAGCTCACCGACTTTGGCATGGCGCGACTGTCGTCCGCCGGTGGCTTTGGCGGCTCGCGCGGCGGCACCATCGGCTACATGCCGCCCGAGCAGCTCGATATCGAGACCGGCACGGTCGACGAACGCGCCGATGTCTTCGCCCTTGCCTGCGTTATCTACGAGGGCCTGTGCGGCAGCGCTCCCTTTATGGCGGCCACGCCCGCCGACTCGCTCGACCGCATCATCGGCGGCGCCACCTATCCCAGCGAGCTGATACCACACTATCCCCCGGGAGCCGAGAGCGCGCTCATGAGCGCGCTCTCCCCCATGCCGCAGGATCGCCCCAACAGCATCGAGGCATTTTGCGACCAGCTCCTTGCCGGTCTGGGCAGCGTGCGCGAGGGCCGTCGCAGCCTGGAGCAAATGGTTGGCGAGCTTTCGGATGACGAGCAGGAACTCGACGATATCGAGCCGTCGCACTACGAGGACGACGCCATCGAGGTCGACCCCGCACTCGGCTGGGCGGGCACGCGCTGGAGCCATGCGCGCGACTACACCATGCGCACTATCTCGGCGCTAACGTGCGGCACCTTTAGCTTTTTGCTGATGCAAACGGCCGGGGTCGCGGCGCTTCCCAGCCTGGTCATTGCGGCCATCGCGATCGGAGCGGCGGCTGGCCTGGCCCCCCAGATTGGCTCGGCCATCTCGGCTGTGGGCTTTTTGGTGCTCATGGCCAACGCCACCATGCAGGCACAGGGCATCCTGTCGATGCTGCCCGTCGCGGTGATCTTTGCCGCCGCCATGTCCGGTTGGTGGATCGCCTGGGGTCGCACCGAGACTGCCGCGAGCGCCACGCTCACCTGTGCACTCGCGCTTGGCTGTCTGACCGGCAATACCTTCCTGGCAGCTGGGGTCGCCGCCGGCGTCGCGTCATTTTGGCTCGGCCCGGCAAGCGCCGCCGCGGCAACGGGCATGGGCGCGCTTTTTGCCCGTCTGGCCACGGTCGCGCTTTCAGCCGGAGGCGTGCTGGGGCTCGGTAACGTTGCCGCAGCGCTGGGAGACCCGCTCCTTTGGGTCGCCTTTGTGCTGGTCGCAGCAACTGCCGCAGCGTCATCCGCGCTGCTCAATGCCCATGCCAAGCGTGCCGATCAGGGCTCAAACCTTGCCGCAATCGCCGCCATCGCTGTCACCGGCATCGGCTGCGCAGCGGCGTCCTGTCTTGCACACCATATGGAAATTGCCAGCCTTGCAGCCGCGGTCATCGCCAAGGCGGCGGTTGCGGGAACCCTATCCTCTATAATCGTTGGGATATGCCTATATTTGCTCGGATACCAAAGAACCTATACGGAGAGTGATCTTTCGTGAACTTCCTGAACATCTTCGAGGACCACGTGGCCGGCATCTTCGGTGCCACCCGTGCCCCGTTCTCCTTTAAGAAGCTTGCCAAGCAGGCCGCTCGCGACATGGAGGATCAGACTCTGGTGATTAACGGCGTCAACACGGCGCCGGCACTCTATACCATCCTTATCGCCGCCGACGACGATCCCATGCTCGCCCCGTTCTACCCCGAGCTTTCGCGCGAGGTCCGCGAGTTTGTGAAGGCGCAGGCCGAAAAGCGCCGCTATGTCTTTGTCGGCGAGCCCCTCGTGCGCTTTATGATCGATCCGCAGCTGCGCGCCGGCAAGTTCTCGGTCTTTGCCGAGAACGTCGATGCCCCCACGCTCGGCCGCCTGTACGAAGAAGAGCGCGCCTATCAAAACGGCCTGGGCCAGAACAACTCCGCGGCAAGCCGTGCCGCCAGCGCCCCGCGCGCCGGCCAGCAGCAGTTTGCTGCCCCGCAGCAGCAGCGCCCCGCCGCCATGCCCCAGCAGCAGCCGACGCCCCGCGCCGCCGCTCCCGACCCGCTTGCCGTGGCAGATCCCTTCGCGCCTAGCGTCCCCGACCCCGCCGCAGCACCCATCCCGGTGCCGCAGACCGTCTCGCGCGACGCGCTTGCCGGCATGGGCGGAGCCGCCGCGACCGGTGCCGCCGTGGGCCTAGGTGCCGCAGCCGGCATCGCCTCCAACATGGCGAGCACTCGCGCCCCGCAGCGCCCGCTCGCCCAGCTCGTCGACGTCGTGAGCGGCGAGAGCCATAGCATCACCTCCGCACAGGTGACCATCGGTCGCGAGCGCTCAGTTTCCGACATTGCCCTGCGCGACCCCAACGTGTCGCGCCGCCACGCCCAGCTCACCTTTACGGGCTCGGATTGGTCGATCGAGGACCTCAATTCCACCAACGGCACGCTCGTCAACAACCGCCGCATTACGCGCTGCCCGCTGCGCAACGGCGATCTGCTGACGTTTGGCCTGAGCACCTTTGAATTTAGGGGATAGTCGCTTATGAACATCGATATCGTCCTTTTTGCAGGCCGCATCGTCCTGGTCGCCCTGCTCTATATCTTCCTGTTCGCCGTCATGAAGACCGGCGTGGGACTTGTGCGCGGGCAGCGCCGCGACTCGGCTATCTGGACGATCGATGTGGACAAGGGTCCGCGCGGTATCCGCGGCATCCACGTAGACATGCTTGGCCCCGTCATCGTCGGTCGCTCGCCATCTTCGGACATCTGCATCAACGAACCGTTCGTCTCGGCCTCGCATGCGCGCTTTTCGCTGCAGGGCCCGGCGCTCATCATCGAGGACCTCAACTCGCTTAACGGCACGCTCGTCAACGGCCGCCAGCTCGTGGAGCCCGCGACGCTGCGTGAAGGCGACGAAGTCCAGATTGGCGACGTGGTCATGAAGGTGAACCGTCGATGATCGACGAGGAGAACAAGTCCGCAACTATGACCGAGGCACCGGCCGCCGCCACAGCTGCGCCGGCCCACGCCGCTCCGGCGGGCTCCGCACCCGTGGAGCCCGAGGACACCGTGTTCTCCCTGCCTCTTTCGCATGTAACGCATGATATTTCGGATCTCGCCGATAACGAGGACGAAGAGGATGCCGTAGCGGCGCCCATCGGCGCACATGCTGCGGAACAGCCCACAGCGCCCGAAGCAACCCCGGCGCCGGCTCACTTTGCAGAGCCCGTCGCCGCGGCAATCAACGAGAGCGCTGCGGTGTTTGCGGCACCCGAGCCCGCCGCGCCGGCGTTTCCCATAGCCCCGGCATCCGAGGTTGCGCCCGCGTCTACGCCGGCGCCCGAGGCGGGGACATCCCCCGAGGACGGCCCTGCACCCAAGACCCCGCAGCCTGCGCCCGCAAGCGAGTCCGATGCCGTGGCCGAGCCCGCCGCCCAGTCGCAAAACATGCCCGCGCCGTCGCACTTTGCGACGCCCGAGCCTATAGACGTCAGCCCGCAAGATGACGAGTCGACCGCCCGCGCATCCGAGGAGCCCGACTCCCCGGACACCGGCGATTCCGAATCAAACGCCGAGACCGACACCGTCTCTCCCGGTGACACAGCCGAAATCGACGTTGCCGCCGTTGAGGCCAAGCTCAAAGACCCCGGCTCGACCATGAGCTTTGAGCCCCTGACCGAGGAGCGCATCGAGACCGACTCGACCTATGATGCCGGCACCACCACGCAACTCATGTGGGGCGCCCGCTCCGACGTTGGCTGCGTGCGCCCGCACAATGAGGATTCCTACCTGGTGCAGTCGCCGCTCTTTTGCGTATGCGACGGCATGGGTGGTCACGCTGCCGGCGAGGTGGCCTCTTCTATCGCTGTCGAGACTATTGCCAAGACGGCCCCACAGTCCGCCGACGCAGCACGCCTGGCCGCAGCCGTCGAGGCAGCCAACGCCGCCGTAATCGAGGCGGCCCTCAATGGCCTGGGCAAGCCCGGCATGGGCTGCACAGCCACTTGCGCCTATATCGAAAACGACACGCTCGCCATCGCCCACGTGGGTGACTCTCGCGCCTACCTGCTCCACGAGGGCACGCTCATCCGCGTGACCCGCGACCACTCCTACGTGGAGGAGCTCGTGGACGCCGGCGAGATCACGGCAGACGAGGCTCGCGTCCACCCCAACCGTTCGGTCATCACCCGCGCGCTGGGCTCGGACCCCGCCATGTATGCCGACCACTTCACTCTGCATATCGAGGAAGGCGACCGCCTGATCCTGTGCTCCGACGGCCTTTCGAGCATGATTCCCGATAGCGATATCGAGAACATCGCCACGCAGTCCTCAACCGCGCAAATCTGCGTCGACAACCTAGTGGACGCGGCGCTTGCCGCCGGCGGCCACGACAACGTGACCGTAGTAGTCGTTGACCTGGTTGACGATGGCGTTATGCGCGAGGCGCAGCGCGTGCGTCGCCGCAACATTACTATCGCCGCCATCCTGGCCCTCGTCTTTGTGCTGGCAGCTGGCATCTGGGCCTACACGGGTGTCACCGGCTCGTACTACCTGGGTACCTACCAGGGCAATGTCGCCGTCTGGCGCGGCCTGCCCGGCAAGCCGCTCGGACTCAAGCTCCACTGGCTCGAAAGCGAAACCAGCATCAAGCTATCCGACCTGCCCGAAGACACGCAAAACCGCCTCAAGGCGGGTATTCCGCAAACAAGTGTCGACGATGCGCAGGACACGATATCCAAGTACCGCCACCAGATCGACGAGGAGCAGACCCGCCAGGTGATCGACGCGCAAACGATTCGCGACAACACCAATCAGGGATCGACCTCCGAATCAGATTCCGAGAAAACCGCCGAACAGTCCGCCGAGGCCGAAGCCTCCGATAAGAATTAGAAAGGGAGTGCCGCTTATGAGTCGCCGCAACACCGAGCTGCTCTTGCTCATCGCCTCGGCGTTCCCCGTCATCCTGCTGTATGCGATGTACGTGCTCACCGCGGGCGCCGCTATCTCCTTTGAGACGCTCGCCGTGCCGATCGGCCTCTTTGCCGCCTTCGCCGCGGCACATATCGCCGTGCGCATCTTGGCGCCCGGCGCCGACCCCGCCATCCTACCCATCGTATTTATACTCTCGGGCATCGGCATCACGTTCGTGACACGCCTCGCCCCCGCTCTCGCCATCTCACAGCTCATCATCCTGTTTGTCTCGGTGGCCCTGATGGTGGGAACGCTCGCGTTGGTTAAGAACCTCGACGTGGTCATGCGCTACAAGTACACCTTTGGCATCATCGGCATCATTCTGCTGATGCTGCCTATCTTTATCGGCACCACGATCTCGGGCTCCAAGCTGTGGATTCGCATCGCGGGCTTTACCATCCAGCCCGGCGAGTTCGCCAAGGTCTTTATCGTGCTGTTCCTGGCCGGGTACCTGGCCGAGAACCGCGAGCTGCTCTCCATCTCCAACCGCAAGATCCTGGGCTTTAAGATCCCTCGCCTGCGACTGCTGCTGCCGCTGTTTGCCGTGTGGGGTGTGTGCCTGCTCGTCGTCGTCTTCGAACGCGACCTGGGTTCGGCCGTACTGTTCTACACCATCTTCTTGCTGATGCTCTACGTTGCCACGGGGCGCTTTTCGTATGTCGTTATCGGCCTTGCGCTCTTAGCCGTCGGAGCCGTGGGTGCCTACAAGTTCCTGTCGCACGTGCAGGTGCGCTTTCAGGTCTGGGTCGATCCGTTTAAGGACGCCCAGGGTCAGGGCTACCAGATCGTACAGTCACTTTACTCGCTGGCTGACGGCGGCCTGGTTGGCGTCGGCATCGGCAATGGCATGGCAAACAACATCCCCGTCGTCGAGTCCGACTTTATCTTCTCGGCCATCGGCGAGGAAATGGGCCTTTTGGGCGGCGGCGCCGTGCTCATCCTGTTTATGCTTTTTGCCGTGCGTGGCCTCACCACGGCAGCCCGCGCCAAGTCCGACCTTGCCGCCTTTAGCGCGACCGGCCTTACGGCGGCCATCAGCTTCCAGGCATTCTTAATCGTTGGCGGCGTAACCCGCCTGATCCCGCTGACCGGCGTCACCCTGCCCTTTATGAGCCAGGGCGGCTCCTCGCTGCTAGCGAGCTTTATCATCGTCGCGCTGCTGCTGCGCGCCGGCGACGAGGCAACCGGACGCGAAGCCGAGCTCACCGGCACCGGCACCATGGCCGCCATCACCGATGACCAGCTCGCATCCGCCGCTGCCCCGACCGGTACGCGTTTTGCCAGCGCACCCACCTACAGCCACGGCAACCACTCCGTGGGTTCTCGCATGCGCCGTCGCCTGCTCGACACGCCAGAGTCCGGCGTGCTCGGCCGCGTGGCACTTGCCAACCGTCTGACTCGTGCCGTGTTTGCCTTTACGGCGCTGTTCGCCATCCTTATCGGCAACCTCACCTATGTCCAGGTCATCAAGGCAAAGGATTACCAGGACATGCCGACCAACAACCACACCATCGCCCGCTCCAAGTACATCCAGCGTGGCTCCATCATCACGTCCGATGGCGTGACGCTAGCCGAGTCGCTGCAGCAGGAGGACGGCACCTACGCCCGCTCCTACCCCAACGGCAACATGGCCGCGCACGTGGTAGGCTACGTGAGCCAGCAATACGGCACCGCCGGCATCGAGAGCGTCATGAACGATACGCTCACCGGCTCCAAGGATTACTCCAGCTGGAACAACGCCATCGCGTCGCTCGCGGGACAGACCCAGCCGGGCAATACCGCCAAGCTCACCATCGACTCGCGCATCCAGACGGCTGCCGAGCAGGCGCTCAAGGGCTTTAAGGGCGCTGTGGTGGTCATGGATCCGCGCACCGGTGCGGTCCTTGCGTGCGCGAGCTCGCCCACCTACGACAACACCAACATCGACGCGCTGCTCCAGTCGGGCGGTGGCGAGGACGGCTCCATGTACGACCGCGCCATGGACGCGCTGTACACCCCGGGCTCGACCTTTAAGGTCGTCACACTCTCCGCGGCGCTCGAAACCGGCACCGCCAGTCTTACCAGCACGTACCAGGCGCCCGGTTCCATGGACATCGGCAACGCGCCGGTCACCAACGATGCCAACGAGAGCTACGGCACCATCAGCCTGCAGCAGGCCTTCGCCGTATCGTCCAACGTCGTCTTTGGCCAGGTGGCAAACGAGGTCGGCGCCAACTCGCTGGTACAGTTTGCCAACGCCTTTGGCTATGGGCAAAAGCTGGGTCAGGACCTTACCACCGCGGCCTCCATCATGGCCGACCCGTCGCTTATGACCGAGTGGGAGACCGCTTGGGCAGGCGCCGGCCAGCCCGTCGGCATGGACCACACACCTGGCCCGCAGACCACCGTCATGCAGAATTGCGTGATCGCTGCCGCCATCGCCAACAGCGGCGTGGTCATGGACCCGTTCTTTGTGTCACAGATACTCGCCCCGGACGGGACCGTGGTTAAGACCACGCAGTCCCGCTCGCTGGGCCAGGCTGTCAGCTCTGCCACGGCCGACCAGGTCAAGCAGGCTATGCTCGCCGTCGTCCAGTCCGGTACCGGCACCGATGCCCAGATTCCGGGCGTCAAGGTTGCCGGCAAGACCGGTTCGGCCGAGACCGGCGGCACCAACGTCAACTCTATGTTTGTTGGCTTTGCACCTTACGATTCACCCACGGTTGCCATCTCGGTGGCCCTGGAGGATTACGACAAGCACGACGTCACGGCGGCCAAGATTGCCGGCATCGTCCTGACCGCGGCGCTCGCCGCACAGGGAGCGTGATGCCCGTGATCAAAGCGGATACTTGGGGCGCGCCGCGGCCGATGAGCTAGCGGCAACGCGCCACACGGCCCCAGCGGCCACACATTTGGTACTACACACATCGTTGAGCGAATAGTTATGTTAGGAGCAGGAATGGAACAGAGGGTCCTCGGGGGAAGATACCTCCTCAAGGATAAGGTGGGAACGGGCGGTATGGCGACCGTCTTCCGTGCACAGGATCAGGTCCTCGACCGCACGGTTGCCGTCAAGATCATGCTGCCGCAGTATGCCGGCGACGCCACCTTCGCTGCCCGCTTTAAGCAGGAGGCCCAGGCAGCGGCCGGCCTGTCCTCCCCCTATATCGTGGGCGTCTACGACTGGGGCAAGGACGGCGACACCTATTACATCGTCATGGAGTACCTGCGCGGTACCGACCTTAAGAGCGGCATCAAGAGCCACGGCGCCCTCGACCCCAAGAAGGTCGCCCAGATCGGCTCGCAGATCAGCTCTGCGCTTTCGGTCGCCCACAAGCACGAGATCATCCACCGCGACATTAAGCCGCAGAACATCATGGTGCTGCCCGACGGCAACATCAAGGTGATGGACTTTGGCATCGCGCGTGCCAAGAACAGCCACCTCACGCAAGACAACAACGTGCTGGGAACCGCCCACTACGTCAGCCCCGAGCAGACCCGCGGTCAGGACCTCGGCCCCACCTCGGATATCTACTCGCTGGGCGTCGTGATGTACGAGTGCGCCACCGGCCGCGTTCCCTTTGACGGTGACGACGCCATCTCGGTCGCACTCAAGCAAGTCAACGAGCTGCCTATTCCGCCGAGCCAGATCAACTCCGGTGTCGACGCCGACCTTGAGCGCATCATCCTCAAGTGCATGGAGAAGGACCCGGCAAACCGCTTCCAGACCGCCGACGAGCTTCGTCAGGTGCTCAACAGCTACCTGTCGGGCCGTGCCGTCAACGTCTCGGAGCCCACGCGCATCATCGGTGCCCCCGGTGAGCTGGGCGCCACCAAGACTCGCGAGCTTTCCGATCAGACGCGCGCCATGGTGCGTCCCGTCTCGGGCGTGAGCGGCCAGAATACCGCCCGTAGCTCGGTTTCGGGCTCCACCGGCTCCTACGAGGTCGAAAAGCCCAAATCCAACAAGAACAAGATCATCGCCGCCGTGGTGGCAGCCGTTGCCGTCATCGGCATCGTGGTGGCCTTTGCCACAGGACTCTTTGGCGGCGAGCAGGTCACCGTGCCCGATGTGCTGGGCAAGGACCAGCAGACTGCCGTCGAGCTGATCAAGGAAGCCGGCCTCGAGGTCGGCACCATCGACCAAAGCTACAACGACGATGTCGACGAGGGCAAGGTCGCCGAGCAGACGCCCAACGACAACACCAAGAAGGCCAAGGGCACCAAGGTGAACCTGGTAATCTCCAAGGGTCCCAAGCCCTCCGAGAAGGTTGAGGTTCCCCGGCTTGTCGGCCTGACCAAGGACCAGGCCGAGGCCGCGCTGGCAAGCGTTGGCCTGAAGGGCAACGCCTCCGAGGAGGCCAACGAGGCCGATGAGGGCCAGGTCTTTGAGCAGGGCACCGAAGCCGGTAAGGAAGTCGCGAAGGGCACGACCATCTCGTACAAGGTCTCGAGCGGCCCGGATACCACGTCCGTCCCCGATCTGACCGACATGACCGAGGCCCAGGCGCGCAACGCCCTCGATATGGCAGGCTTTGGCGTCGACGTTAGCTACCAGGAGAACGACTCGGTTACCGAGGGCACCGTGATCAGCTGGAACCCCAGTGGCAAGCAGAAGCCCGGCGCCACGATTACCGTCGTCATTGCCAAGAAGTCCGGCAAGGCCAGTGTTCCGGGCAACCTGTACGGCAAGAGCATCTCCGCCGCCGTCACCGCGCTCAACAACGCCGGTTTCTATAACATCGGCTTCTGTGACCAGAACGGCAATCCCGTAAGCGGTAACGAGGATGCCACCGTTACGGGCGTCTCCCCCACTGGCAAGCAGTCCACCGACAGCACGATTACGCTGACGGTCGCACTTTCTGGCTCGGGTTCGGGCTCTGGCTCGGGCACGGGTGACGATTCCGGTACGACCAACTAGTCGCCACCCCACCGCTCATCACGGCTCTCGCCGCAAACATATTCGCTCACAGGCGCCCGC
>OLRF01001583.1_pt1 | contig 23145 bp, 8 predicted proteins | sample 1672061 | NCBI WGS metagenome assembly OLRF01 (sample SAMEA3136641, study PRJEB25190) | human gut metagenome | reverse complement strand
TGCGAATCCCCCAAAGGCTGTTGCCCGTTTCCGGGCCGGCAGCAGGCCGGATCGACAACGCATGATTCCGGCAGGAGGCAAGAAAAAACCGTCCCATGCAGTAAGGACGGCCTTTCAATATTACACCTAATCGTACTTACGGGATATTGGGTGTATCCCAGACTTTGGTTTGCGTGCAGCTGATCCGAAGCGTTTCACTGCCGCAGCGCATCCTGAATTCCCCCTCCTCGAGCCTCCATCGGCCGTCATGCCCGACGAAAGCCAGGTCGCTGGCCGGAACAGCGAACGTCACCGTACGGGATTCGCCCGGTTCGAGCGCAACCTTCTCGAAATCACGCAGGCGGATTACATCCGGTGTAAGGCTGGCAACCAGGTCGCTCGAATAGAGCATCACGGCCTCCTTGCCGGCCACTTCACCGACATTGGCCACATCGACCGTGAAGGTCAACACATCGTCGGCACCGAACATGCGGCGGTCGACACGGAAATCGCTATATGCAAATTCCGTATAGCTCAGCCCATACCCGAACGGCCACTGCACATCCATCACAGCATCGTAATTGTATTCGCCCGCCATGGCGGCCATATTCTCGCAAGGCTTGTAATCGTAGGTCGCCAATGCGCCGACCATGCGCGGATAAGTGAACGGCAATCGGGCGCTGAAGTTTGCATCCCCCGCAAGCAGGTCGGCCAGGGCATCGCCGCCGTAATTGCCCGGCAGCAGGATGTCGACCACGGCCTGCGCAAGCGGCTCGATATCGCCTATAACGCGCGGGCGGCCTTCATTGAGGATCAGCACAAGCGGCTTTCCGGTCGCCGCAAGGGCCCGCACCAGTTCCTTCTGGTTCTGAGAAAGGTTCAGGTCATCCATGTTGCCCGGCGTTTCGCAGTAGGAATTTTCGCCTATACAGGCAATAATCACATCGGCTCCGGCTGCCGCCGACACGGCCTTGTCGATCCCTGTCACGCATTCTTCCTGCCAGTTGTCATAGCGGGACGGCGCATACTCCACACCGGGGACATAGTCCACATGGTCGAATTTATTGCATAAAGCCTCATAGATGGTATTGTAATCCCCGGCAAATTCATCGCAGCGGTCGCCCTGCCACGAATACGACCATCCTCCGTTGAGGCAGCGCATCGAATTGGCATTCGGCCCCGTGAGCAGAATCCGTGCAGACCGCTCCAGCGGCAGCAGGCCGTCCTCGTTCTTGAGCAGTATCTCCGACTCCACGGCAGCCTGCAATGCCACGGCGGCATATTCGTCACTGGCGAATTCCGGGAAATCGCCGGTATCCCAAAACGGTTTTTCGAAAAGGCCAAGACGGAATTTCAGGCGCAGCACACGGCTCACCGCATCGTCGATGCGCTCCATGGAGACCTGCCCCTCCTCGACAAGTTCCCTGAGATAAATACAGAAATCCCAACTCGACGGTACCATTGACATATCGATACCGGCATTGACCGCAATGCGCACGGCATCCTTACGGCTCGCAGCAATATGGTCGCGCTCGCAAAGGTTGTAAATATCATTCCAGTCCGTCACGATCAGACCATCCCAGTCGAGCTCCTCCTTGATCCATCCCGTGAGTAACTCCCGGTCGGCATGGAACGGCATACCGCCGTTGCTGGCCGAGTTGACCATCAGCGACAGCGCCCCGGCCCGAATGCACTCCATAAAAGGAGCAAAATACTTCTCCCTCAACACATTGCGAGTCACCGAAGAGGGTGTGCGATCCTTGCCCGACACGGGTACGCCATAGGCCATGAAATGCTTGATGCAGGCTGCGACATGGCGGTTGTCGACACGGTTAGGATCCTCCCCCTGGAATCCGAGCACCGATGCCACGGCCATCTGCGAATTGACGTAAGTGTCCTCGCCGTAACTCTCCCACATGCGCGGCCAGCGCGGATCGCGCCCCAGATCCATGACCGGGGCAAAAGTCCACGGGATCGCACATGCCCGGGTCTCATAAGCCGAAATTTCGGAGCACCTGCGCATGAGTCCGCGGTTGAACGACGCCCCCATATTGATACCCTGCGGAAAGAGGGTCGCCCCCTGCGTATAGGATGCGCCATGTATCTGGTCAACCCCGTAGATACAGGGAATCCCCAGTTCGTCGAGCGAGCGTTGCTGGATGCGATTGATAAACCTGATCCACACCTCGCGGGGTTGTCCCACACCGAAGGGAATATTCAGGATCGACCCAACCTTATAGCGGCCGATCACCGTATCGAGCAGCGCCTCGCTCAACACCGGGTGCTGCGGGTCGCTCTGGTCGATCACCACCCCGGCCGTCAACTGGCACATCTGCCCGATCTTCTCTTCGAGGGTCATCTTTTGGAGCAGCTCCCCGATGCGGGTTTCTATCTTTTTATCGGGCGCTATGGCCGGGGGTATCTGGGTACATGCGGCCAATCCGCCCAGCAAGCCCAGAAACAAAATCGGAATTTTCTTCATTCTACCGACATTCATTTTTTAACATATTTCACTTTTATGCCGTTTCGCTCCCGCCCCAGTGCGGTTCCCGCACATCGGAAGCCGATCCAATCAGCGGTTCGTCGAAGCATATACCTCGGGAGTTTCCAGGTAGGCATAATAATTCTCCACATTATGGCACGCATCGACATAGAGCCCGGCAATGCTGCCGGCAGGTTTCCCTCCGACAAACAGGGCCGCCTTCACGGTCGTCCCGGCCTCCACGACGAACGGGCCGGAGTAGATGTCCGACCCGGCCGTCGGGTCGCTGCCGTCGAGCGTATAACGCACTTCGGCCGGATATTTTTCCGTATCCAGCGTAACCCGGGCCTTGCGGCCCTCCCTGACGATGCGTGCCGTGATCTCGACATCGTTGCTAAGCGTGAAGGCATTGACCCCACGGGCAAGCAAGCGGGGGATCTGGCTGTTGACACGACGGCGGAAGTCCGCCCACAGACGGCGCTCCCGGGGTGTCCATCCCAATTCGGCAATGGCGAGCAGGCGCGGAAACATCATGTATTCCAAATGCTCGGGAGTACCTATGAACTCGGCCCATGTGCATCCCTGCACCCCGATAATATGCGATGCCGCATTCGGGCGGATGTGCTCGACCGAATCCGGGGCCACATATTCGCCTTTGACAAGCGACTCGTTGGCCGCAGCCCTTTCGGGCGTATCCGGGACAGGTTCGAAGCTATACATTTTCTTGATGGGCGAGAATCCGCTCATCGCCCGCGGCTGCGTGTGCGGATTAGCCTGGTACCAGTCGAAATAGATGATTTCGCCCGGAGACATGACCGCGTCGTACCCGCGGTTGGCGGCTTCGATAGCCCCCCTCTGTCCGCGGTACGAAATCGCAACGGACGTAGGCCGCAGATTGTTCCGCAGTACCTCGTCCCACCCGACCATCACCCGGCCGTGTTCGGCAAGGAATTTTTCGGCATGCTCGATCAGGTAACACTGCACTTCGTCCAGGCCTCCCAGCTCCTTGGCGAGCAACTGGCATTTGGGGCAGGTTTTCCAGGCGACCTTGCGGGCCTCGTCGCCGCCGATGTGTATCCGCCGGGAAGGGAACAGCTCCATGACCTCGGTCAGCACACCGTCCATGAATTCGAAGGTTGCGGGATTGCCCACGCAGAATTCGCCGCTCGTATAGGGCTTTCCACTGCAACACAATTCCGGATAGCCGATGAAAACCTCGTCGGAGTGCGCCGGGAATTCGATCTCGGGAATCACCTCGATATAACGGGCCGCAGCATAAGCCACGATCTGGCGAATGTCATCCTTCGTATAATAACCGCCATAGGCCCCGGGCGTCCCTTCCGGAACGTAGCGCCTGTCGCCGAATTCCCACCACTTGAGCCAGTCGGCCTCCGTCCGGAAAGCCCCGAACCGGGTCAGCAAAGGGTACCTGTCGATCTGAATGCGCCAGCCGCCGTTGTCGGTCAGGTGCAGGTGGAAGACATTGAGCTTGTAACGTGCCATTTCATCGAGTATCTTGAAAACCTCTTCTTTGGCAAAGAAATGGCGCGAAACGTCGAGGTGGATACCCCGGTAACCGAAACGCGGATTATCGGTAATCTTCACACACGGGATACCTTTTGCCGTGAGCAGCTGCAGCAGCGTCTGCCGGGCATAGAACAGCCCGGCAGAGTCGACCGCGGTAATCCGAATGCCGTCGCTGCGGACTTCGAGCCCATACCCCTCGCGTGAAAGGTTCGACGAAGAGGTATCGAGTTCACAAACGACCCTGCCGTCGGCGACACCCCGGGCGAAAGACACGCTGTCGGTCTGGAAATAGCCGCCGGTAAAGGTCATCTCCGCGGGCAGGGGAACAAGGTCTGCACCCGGCTGCGGATTGTGGCATGCCACCGCAAAAAGCAGGCTCGCGACAACGGAAATCTCTGAAATGAATCTCATATACGTACGAAATAGAAATTATACTCCCTGCCGGGGAGCCCGGTTGTCCGGGCTCCGCCTAAAAGGGTTGGAATGAATAAAATGGATCAATTAATTATTTGAACGATATCCAGGTGTGTTCCCAGGGTTCGCTCGAAGTATCCTCCAGGACGATCTCCTTACCGAAGGAGGTAATCTTGCGCGAATTATAGATCAGGTTGTCGAAATCTATGCTTGTATAGGTGTTGTTGACGTTTATCCGGGAAGGCTGGCACCCGAGCCCGTCGAGGATCGTCACGTTGCGGAAGACCACATTCTTCATCTCGCAGGACTCGCCCTTGTTGACTTGGCTGGTATAGATCGGGGTGCCCGAAGAATGGATATTATCCACTACGCAGTCTTCGAAGAGCACGTTGTCGATCAGCGCCGGCCCTCCGGCTTCCGAAAAATCGCCCAGTTCCTGCATAATGGCGAGCGCCTGTCCGCGGGCAGCCTCCAGCACGGTACAGTTGCGGATCTCGATATTGCGGATATCGCCCGATGCCCACCATACGTTGCCGCACTCGGGGCCCACGACGATGCCGCGGGCATAGTCGCCCCAGATGATGCAGTTGGTGATTCTGATGTCGTGGACATTGCCATAGGGATCGGCATTGGAACGCACCTTGAGCGTGATGCAATCGTCGTAAGCACGCAACATGCAATCGTTGATCGTGGCCCCGGTGACCGTACACAGGTCGATACCGTCGCCGTTGAGATCCCAGTGGATCATATTGATGTTTTCAATGGCCACGTTATCGGTATTCATGACGCGCAGGCACCAACTCGGGGCATCGATCATCGTAACGCCTTCGATCCGGAAGTCCGTATAGCCGCCCTCGTGTTTGTTCCCCTGCACGTCGATCATCACATCGGCGTTGGAAAACTCCTCGCCCCAATGGCGCATCTTCTCGCCGGAGATGACGCCCCGGCCTGCAATCGTCACGCCGTTGCCCCTGACCTGTATGTTCTGCGGATAGAGCACCGCCCCTTCGTCGACATAGAGCGTTTGCCCCTCGGTCAGGACGATAATGCCTTCCGTATGCTCACCGGGGCCATAGTAGCTCACATTGCCGCCCGACACCGCAGGCTTCCGTGTATCGGGACGGCTCGGCATGAGGAACAGGTTGTGGTAGCGGTCGCCGTCGAACTCGACCGACACCTTGCGTTTCTCATACGCCGGAAGCGTGAATTCGACCGTATTGCTGCTGGCGCTCTCCTTGGTCGTAATCCCGTACGCCGACGGACGTACGGCCACACGCGAAAATCCGCTGCGTTTTTCGACCTTCACACGCACGGCATCCGCAAAATCGTGGGTAAAGAGCGCATAACACATCGTATCGCGCAGTTTCTTGGAGTTGTCCCAGTCGTTCCATATTTCCTCGTGATGGTTCGGGGAATCGGAACAAAGGGCATTGCGCACCTCGACGGTCTGCCAGCGGCGATCCTTGAGCACGTATACGTTGTAATAGGGATTCGCGTCCCTGAACTTGTCGTCGCCCGGCAGCACCGGGAAGAATTCGCCCTTCGTCAATTCACCGCCCTGTTCACCGTAGGCCGCAACGCGGTAAGCCACATCGTACGTGAACTCCTCTTCCAGTTTCGAGAAGTCTATCTCCAGGTCGATCGTCTGCCCTGCAGCGACACCCTCCCGCAGCATCATGTAACCATCTGCTTCCGAATTGGGGAACCTGACCTTGAACCCCAATTTCCAGGCCGCTGTCTGCCGGGCCATCGGGAAGATGTTGAACTCCGCCCCCGCGCGGCCTACCTCGACCTGTTTTTCCAGCGCCTCACCGAAAGGTTCGGTCTTTCCCGAAGCGATGTAAAGCGCATCGGTCATACGCGGAAGGGAGAGTACGACGGATCGCAGCGTATCGGGGGCATTTACCAGTACCACCTTCACGGACGAGGTAAGCGGTTTGAGCGTAAAACCCTTGCTTATCTGCTGCCGCGTCGCGCATTGCATCCAGATCGCAGGGATTTCGGCGTCGATATCCTCCACACGCAGGATATACTCGGTCGAGTGCGCCCCGGTGGAGGTGTTCGTAAACGAGAGGTTGTCCTGCGAGGCGAATGCGAGCGCCGTCGCCCGGTTGCCGGATGTTTCGATCCCCCGCAGGGCAGCCTGGCTGGGAGCCATTTCCACCTCCGTACAGCGGTTGTCGTCGAAGCAGAAGATAGCCTGCGGCCAGGAGGCGATCCCGTCAGGAGTATACCCGTCCTGAGTGTTGTAATCGGGATTGAAGGCAAACGTATCGTCCTCGGCGCAGGATGCCGAACAGAAGATCGCCGCAAACGCGAATGTCGCCCAAATCTTGTTTTTCATCGTATCGTATTTTTATCGGTTTGACTATTTCCAACCGTCGTTTTGGACGAGGTTGTGATTTTTGAAAAGCTCGGCATCCGCAATCGGATAGAAATTCATCCTGTCGTCCCAGCCGCGCTGCTGGATCACCGACCGCATATAGCTGAACGAGCCATCGTTCTGCGGAGTAATCGTAAGCCCATAAACCTTCGTCGTTTCGGCACCGATCTTCCAGCGGCGGATGTCCCAGAAACGATGCCCCTCGAAGGCCAGTTCCACACGACGCTCGTTGCGCAGACGCTTCACGAAGGCCGCATAATCCGTTTCCGTAATCCCCGGCATATTGTACCGGGCACGGACTGCGTTGAGCGCCTCGCGTGGTGAGAGCGTATACTCCACCTCCCCCTTCATGCCCGTAAAATCGGGGTTCTGCGTAGCGGCAGCCAATGCCTCGGCATAGTTCAGCAACACCTCGGCATAACGGAAGAAGGGAAAGATGTGCTGATAACTCATCTCGCTGCCCGTCACGAAACTCGTCGCCTCGACAATGTGTTTGCGCAGGTAGTACGAAGTCGGTGTAGCACCGTCGAGCGGCCGGCCATTACGGCCGCCGACATACGACTGGACGGGCTGTCCCTTGAACGTCGCCCCGTTGTATATCAGCGTCCTGGCAAAGCGCGGATCGCGTGCCGACGCAACGAACATCCGCGACCGCATCGACTCGTCGTTCCAGTCGAACGGTTCGCCCGTCGCCATATCGAATGCCTCGGCGAGGTTCTGCGACGGGCAGACGCCCGAATTCCCGCCTTCGAAGCCTACCGGGAAATTGGCCGCCTCGAAATCGCTGCTCACCGGGCACCACTTGCCGAAGATCAGTCCCTGCGCATCGGCATTGTTCGTGGTTTCCTCGCTGACAAGCTTGTAAATACCGGCATCTATGAGCTCCTTGGCCGCGGCCGCGGCTTCCAGGTAACGGCCTGCATCACCGCCGGGGTTGTTAAGCGGACTGGCGGCATATAGCAGCATACGCGCCTTGAGCGCCATCGCCATGCCCTTTGTCACACGGGCGACTTCACCCTTTTCCGTCCCCAGATAGGTCTTGGGCAACGACGGGATTACGGCATCGCATTCCGAGACGATCCATCCGGCGGCATCGTCGTATGAGACCGGAACGAGCGTATTGACCTCCTGCATCGTGAACGAACGGTCACCGATCACGATCCGGTTATAGCGCCGGAGCAATTCGAAATGGAAATAGGCACGCAGGGCCCTCACTTCGAACGGATAGTTCTTGAGCTCCGCCAGATTCGTCTTGTAATTGTCCTGATACTGTGCCTCGGGGAAATCATCCGGGCAGTTGTCGAGGAAATAGTTGGCCGCGGCAATAGCCGAATAGAGCGAAGCCCAGCGGTCGTCGATCAGGTTCGTTCCGTTCCAGCTCCCGTCGTAAAAACGTTTGATACCGCCCGTAGACCAGGCGTATACCGCATCGTCGGTCGCAGCGTCGATCATCGTACCTTCGACATCCAGCAACCCTTCCTGCACATACGAGTAGACGTTTGTCGCACTCTGCTTCACGCGGTCGAAGGTCGAGAATTGATATTTCGTCGTCTGGTACACCGACTCGTCGAGTTCCAGGAAATCGCTGCACGCAGCCATCAGGAGCGTGCATCCGGCGAATAGGATCAGGTATTTTTTCATCGTTGTGGCGTATTTAGAATATGACGTTCAGGCCGATCTGGTAGCTGCGTGACGAGGGATACCCCGTGCTGACGTATTCCGGATCGAGAATACCGACATGGTCGGCCGAGAAAAGGTTCAGACCGCGGAAATAGAAGCTGCATTCGCGCATACGCAGCTTGCGGGCAATCTTCGACGGCAATTTGTAGTAAGCCTGCAATGTACGCAACTTCAGGAAATTGCCGTTTTCCGTCCATAGTGAACTTTGCGTGTAGTTATTCCCGTTTGCCAATGTGGTCAGGCGCGGATAGCGGCCTTCGGTATTGAAGCGTGACCAGCGGTGCTCCATATAGTACTCCGAAACGTTGCGGTCGTTGCCGTACAGCGGCTGGTAGATGCTCGACAGCGTCGTCTCCAGCGTCGAATGGGCGACACCCTGGAAATAGGCGCTGACACCGAAGCCCCTGTATTTCAGCTCGACGCTGAAGCCGTAATAAATCTCGGGCACCGCGGCATAGAGCTGGTAGGTGCGATCGTAGTCGTCGATCCTGCCGTCCCGGTTCAGGTCGCGGTATTTCACGTCGCCCGGGCGTACCGTATTCTGGTACGAGGAGACCGGAAGCCCCTCCCGGAGCGAACCGTCGGCATTGAAATCGCCGTCCTGGTACATCCCATCGGCCACCAATCCGTAGAACGTCCCTACCGGCTGCCCTGTAATACGCATATAGTCAAAAGGTTTGTATTCCTCTTCCTTGTTGAGTATCTTATTGCGGGCATAGGCGATATTCCCCCGCACGGCATATCCGAAGTCGCCTGTGCGGCGACGCCATCCCACCGCCAATTCCCCGCCATAGTTGCGCACCTTACCGGTAAAGACGTCGGGCACGCCGACTCCCAGCACGCTGGAAACGGTACCCGCGGCCGACGTCCGGATGTTATGACGCATGTTGCGGAAGAAATCCACCTCAACGCTCAGGCTTCCCAGCAGGCTGAGTTCCAACCCGACATTGGTTTTATAGTCGCGTTCGGGTTCGATCCCCGCAGACGGCAACGCCCCTTGCGCGAGGCTGTTCGACGAAGTGATCCCGGCAAAAATATAACTGTTGCCCGGGCCGTTGAACTGCTTGTCCATGTCATACGACAATCGCGCGTCCATGCCCGCGATGCCGAACGACGCGCGCAGTTTCAGCAGGTCGACGACACGGCTGTCACGCAGGAACGCCTCGTTCGAGATGATCCATGCGCCCGACACGGCAGGATAGAAGCGGTACTTGTCCCCGTAGGGCATACGGCTGCTCCCGCCGTAAGTAGCGACGGCATTGACCACGTAGCGGTCGTCGTAATTGTAGCCGGCGCTGGCGATATAGTCACGGTACATGTACGTATTGTTGGCTCCGCGGTAACGGGATTTGTTCTCGCTGAAAATCAGGCGCCCCGTCACCGTATGTTTTCCGAAAGAACTGTCGTAGAGCACCTTGGCCCACACCGACGCCCGCATGACCGAATAGGAAAGGAAGCTGTCGAATGCCAGTTCGGTATCGTTCCCCTGCGGAACGAATGCCAGGGAAGCGGCATTGCCGTCCGCATCGAAGACCGTCGAGGTATTCGAATAGGCGTATTTGCGTGAGTGCGCATCGGTAATCTCCGCGGAATTGTCATAGGCGACACGCACCTGTACCGAAAGTCCCGGGGTAAGTGCCGACAAGTCCTGATCGATCGTCAGGTCGGCGAACAGCGTACGTTGCAGCAGCGTGTTGTACCCGCCCGCGGCCTTGTCGGCCAGGGGATTGGCGAACAGCTGGCTGCGGGCCCAGCCCCCGCCGGGAACCCGGATCGGGAACGCCGCCGACGGCGTGTCGTACATATCATCGAGCGCGACGCCCGCATTGGGCAGTTGGTATTGCATCAGCCGCCCCATCAGGTTCATCCGTGCGGTCGTGGTTTTCGTGATCGCGGCCTCGAGGTTCGAACGCAGCTTGAGGGAGTACATCTCGATCTGGGTCGAATAGCCATCGTTCAGGTCGGTATTATCCAGCATCCCGCGGTTGGAGTTATAGTTGGCCAGCACGAAATAGCGCATACGGCCGCCGCTCCCGTCGAACGAGAGGTTCAGGTCGTGGTTGAAACCCGCATTGCGGAGTACAGCCTTCCGCCAGTCGACATTGGGCAGTACATCGGTGCGCTCCCCCCGCACCATCGAACGGATGTCGCGCTGCGTATAGCGGGGTGCAAGCCCGTCGTTTTCCAACGCCTCGTTGACAGCCGTCGCATAGGTTGCGGCATCGGCCATATCGGGAACCCGGAACGGAGTCTGCACGCTGAAATTGTAGTCGATACGGGTACGCAGGCCGTGGTCACCGCCGCGCCGGGTCGTGACGGCGACGATACCGTCGGCGCCCCGGTTACCGTAGAGTGCCAGCGATGCGGCGTCCTTCAGCACGGTGATGCGCTCCACTTCCTCCCGATCCAGGCAGGCCGCATCGCGTTCGATGCCGTCGACCAGTACGACCACACTGTTCCCGCCGAACGAACCGACGCCGCGCACATTCAGGTCGGGCGCCGAGTCCCATGGCAGGTTCTCGCCCTGGCGCACGCCGAGTCCCGGAATCAGGCCGTAAAGGTTGCTCATCAGGTCGGTACGGCCGCCCGCTTCGATTTCACGTGCCGCAGCGCCGGCGAGCGATGCCGACGCGGAGCCTTTGCGGACGCGCTCGTCATAGCCCACGTCGAACAGCACGTCATCGTCCGTCAGGCGGATATGCATCTCGCCACCGCTGACGGCTACCGTGCGGCTCATGCGGTTCAGAAGGGTCAGCGTCATGCGGTCACCCTCCCCGGCATCGACCTCGGCCATGCCGTCGGCGCCCGTAACCGCCACGGGGATCCGCCCGCGGCCGAGCGTCACGGCAACCTCGCCGAGCGGCTTGTCCCATGCATCGGTCACATACACCTTGACGCGCTGCGCCTGTGCCAGCGGACAAACGGCAGCCAGGAACAGCAGTATGATTGATATCTTTTTCATTGTATGCTCTCTGTTTGTTTAACCATGTATGTCTACCATCCGGCATTCTGAGTCAGGCCGTACCCCTTGTTGACTTCGTTCGAAGGAAAGGCGCTCAGATACCACTTCGGATCAAAGCTGTTCTTCCAGGCGCGGTCGGTTTCGGGAATCGGCTCAGAGAAATTGAACCGGAAATTCGAGGAATCCGTTCCGTCCAGGATCGTCACCCTGATCCCGTAAAGCGTCTGCCGGAAAATATCGGCACGTTTCCAGCGCACGATGTCGAACCAACGGATCTCCTCGAAGGCGAATTCCCGGGCCCGCTCGTCGAGTATCTCCTCGCGCAGCTCGGCATCCCCGGCAAGCGCACATTCGGGATAGGACGGCAGCACCTTGCCGCGGTGCAGGCGGTGCAGCAATTCGTCGGTCATGGAGGGCAGCCCCACGCGGTTGCGGGTTTTGTCGAGCCACTTGCAGGCCTCGTCCTTGCGTCCCGTCTCATTCAATGCCTCGGCATAGGCCAGGTAAACCTCGGCCAGGCGCATATAGGAGTAGTTCATCGGTTTGTCGTAGAACGTCGCACGGTTATAGTCCCAGAGGTATTTACGGTTGCAGAAACCCGTTGCGGCCCGATCCTTGGCATAGTTCACCAAATCCTCGCTGCCACCGCCTTCCCACATCTGGGCCACACGGTCGCGGAACGGGCCGCCGGGCACCATCACCGACTGGTAGAGGCGCGGATCCCGGTTCGAGAAAGGATTGTCCGTCACCGTTCCGGTCGAATTGTGCGTCCGGATCCATTCGGCATAAGGCGCCGGTTCCCCGTTCGAGAAAGGGAATTTATCGACATAGTTAAGCGTCACGCAGCCACCGCCGTACCCCTGGGCGTTCGCTCCGTTGAAATCGGTCGAAATGCCGAAGTAATAGGCATGGTAAGTATCGCCGTAGGTACGCTTCGACCGCCCGGTGGCAATCAGTATTTCGCCGTTGTAACGGTCTGCATAGCACGCACCGAATGCCTTTCCGTAACCTTCGGCTGTCTTTTCGGTCGCTTCGACGAGTTTATAGGGATTGCCGTTGTTGGCATTCTCCGTGATGAACTCTTCGCAGGCCGTAACCACGCGGTTCCAGCGCTGGGCATCGTAATTGCCATACCACGCCACTTTCCGGACACTCTCCTCGGCGATCTTGCCGATATTGCCCAGTACCGGTTGTTGCGGCTCGGCATAAGGCTGGTTCGCATTGAACAAGGGGCTGGCCGCATAGAGCAGCACACGAATCTTGAGCGCCAGCGCCGAAGCCTTCGTAAAACGCCCGTCATCGGCCGGGTCGACCGTCCATGGGAGCTCCCGGGCAGCCTGTTCGCACAGCGCGACGATGTATTCGACCGTCTCTTCGAAAGTCCGGCGCGAGTAGTCTATATCGGCCTCCTTACCCGCCTCGACGGCTGTCTTGAGCAGCGGAACCCCACCGAAGTGGCGCAGCAATTCGTGGTACTGGCACGCAATGACCATTCGGGCCTCGCCCTTGCGCCGAATCTTTTCCGCCTCGCTCATGTCGGGCACACGGTCGACATGCTCGATGTAGAGGAACGCCTTGCGGATACCCGTCCACGTCACGTCCTGCTCGGGGTTGAACCCCATCTTCGTACCGCTCGACTCATTCTCGGTCTCGGCGTCGTATGCGCCCCCGTAATACATGCTGTAAACGCCGCCCCACGAACAATGCGTGTTGATGATATCGGTCAGGGCATCGAGGTTGTCCCATGCCAGTTTGTTACCGGCATTCTGGTGTTCGTACGACCCGCCGTTCACGCTGGGATTGTGCATCGTGAGCCCGCAGCGCAACGTGGCATAGGCCGAATTGAGGGCCCGGTCGGCATAGAGCTTCGACGAGAAGATCGTGTCGACGGTCACATCGCCGCCGGGCGCTTTCTCCAGGAACCCGTCCCCGAATTTCAGGTCGCTGCAATTGGTCAGTCCCGACACGAAACCGCCCAGGATCAGAATGGATATTATCGTCTTTTTCATAGTGGAGTGTCGATTAGAATGTGATGTTTACACCGAAGTTGAAAATGCGCACGTTCGGGTAGGAATCGATATTCGAACCGCTCGTCGCCCCCTCGGGGTCGATGTCGATGTCGTTCAGATCGGAGAAAAGCGTCAACAGGTTGTACCCGCTGAAATAAACCTTCAGCGACTTGACGCCGACCTTCCGGAATGCCGGAATATCCCTGAACGTATAACCTATTTCGGCAACCTTCAGCCGCAGGTACGAGCCGTCCATCAGCCACAGGTCGGAATCCTCCAGATAGTGCGACTTGTTGAGGAAGGTCAGCCGTGGAAAACGCGCATCGGGGTTCTCGGGCGTCCAACGCCCGTCGGCCAGGAATTTGAGCAGCGCACGGCCGTTTGTACTGCCGAAAGCATTACGGTATTCGCCGCTGAGCATACGCGAGGCATGCAGGCCGGCCGTCCACTGCATCGAAATTTCGAAATTCTTGTACCGGAATCCGCCCAGCAGGCCGAGCACGTAGTCCGGACGCTGACTGTAACCGAAGTAGGTCTTGTCGTTGCCGTCGATCTTGCCGTCCCCGTTGAGGTCTTTAAAGAGCGCGTCGCCTGGGCGGGGTGATCCCAGCGACATGACGGGTAGCAGCGGCTTCCCCTCCCCGTCGGTTTTCAGGGCTCCGTCGGCATCGAAGTCGTCGGCTCGCAGGAAACGGTCGAACCTGTACCCGTAGTTCAGTCCCGTGCTGCGTCCGGTCTGAGCCATCCACGGATAGTTGGGCATGACTTCGTCCATAAAAATAATCTTGTTCTTCGAGTAAGAGACGTTGCCCTGTACCCACCAGTCGATCTTCTCGGTACGCGAATTCCAGCCCAGTGAGATTTCATAGCCCCGGTTATCGACCTCGCCCAGATTGATCAGCGGCAGCTCGATGGCGACGATCGACGGCAGCGTATTGCGGGTCGAAAGAATGTCGTAGCGGTGTTCGAAAAAGTAGTCGGCCGTCAGGCTGAGGCGCGCACCGAACATTTTGAGGTCGATGCCATAGTTCTGCTTGCGTACTTTTTCCCACGTCACCTCGGAGTTGCCGACCGTATTTTCGACCGCATCGGGCAGCATCGTCATACTTCCGCCCATACCGAACTGATAGCTGCCATAGCCGTTCTGCCATACGGCATGGTTGCCCGTCCACGAGCCGTCGAGGTAGAGGAAACGGGCACCGCTGTACTTGTCGTTCCCGACCAGTCCGAACGAGGCCCTCAACTTCAGGAAGTCGACGGTTTGCTGGTTCTTCATGAAATTCTCCTCGGAGACGATCCAACCCACGGAACCTGCCGGGAAGAACCCGTAGCGCTTCTTCGGGGCGAAATTCTCGGAGCCGTTGTAACCGGCGTTGAAATCGACCAGATAGCGGTTCTTGTAAGCATAGGTCAAACGCCCCACATAACCCACATAGGCGGTCGGGATGTCGGTATACTGCCCCGGGTAGTAGGTCTTCGACTGGTTGTAAAGCAGCAGTGCCGACACCGCGTGGTCACCGAACGTACGCTGGTAGCCGAGGCTCGCCTCTATATACCAGTTGCGTGATTTGCCCGACCCGTCCTCACCATAGGTCATCGGCTCGCGCATACCCGTCACGCCGTCGGTCTGGTAGACGATCGTATTGTCGAACCTCGGGTCTGAGACATCCATTCCGGGTTGGGTGATCGACCCCAGATAAATCGGCGTATAGGAACTGTTCGTACCGGTCGGGGCGCGTTTGGTCGCCAGGTAGTAAGAGGTATTGTATGCTCCTTTCACATTGAGGGTCAATCCCTTGGTAATCACATCGAGGTTCTGGGAAAGCGCAAGGTCGAGGTTCAGTTCATTCTGGGTCGTTTTGCGGTAACCCCAGTTGTAGTAGCAGTCCAGCCCGCTCGTGAGTTCCGTAAGCGGGATGTAGTTGTTCTTGTAATTGTAGATGTACTTCCCGTCGACGAAACCCGGACTTGCGAACGGCGTACACCACATGATATTCTGCCAGAGCGAATAGGTCAGCGGTTCGCGTTTGTCGCTCACGCGCCCGCCGATATTGACTTTCAACTGAGTCGTATTCGTAATGTCTACGTCGATGTTCGAGCGGTAGTTAAAGCGCTGATAATTGTAATTCGGGTCATAACTCTCGTCGAAACGCTTCATCATGCCGTCCTGATCCAGATAACCCAACGACACGAAATAGCGGATGCGGTCGCCGCCGCCCGACAGGGTCGCATTATGTTGTGTCTGCCAGGCGACGTTCTTGAAGATGTATTTGCTCCAGTCCACATCCGGGAACATGATCGGATCGGCCTTCGTGCGGAACATTTCCGTTACGAACGGCGAAAAGGTGAGCTGGTCATCCTTAATGCCGGGATTGTCGGAGCGCTGGGCCTCGGAATAGAGCGTAGCGTAAGTATAACTGTCGACACCGGTCAGGTGTCGCAGCGACTGAGTCAGTCCGAAGGTCGAGTTCCATGAAATCTGTGGCTTGCCCTTCGTACCGCGCCGCGTCGTGACCAGGATGACACCATTGGCGCCGCGAACCCCGAATACGGCCGTCGACGATGCATCCTTGAGGACGGTCACACTCTCGATCTCGTGCGAGTCCATCTGGAAAAACGAACGCTCGACACCGTCCACCAGGATAAGCGGCTTCGACGCCTCGTTCGAAAGCGATCCCGTACCGCGGACATAAATGTCGGGGTCTTCGGCACCGGGCTGTCCGGAAATCTGTACCGACGAAATGCCTGTCACGGCCCCCGCAAGGGCACTGCCGGCACTGCCGCTCGGTGACTTGAGCAGGTCTTTGGTATTGATCGAGGCGATGGCGCCCGTCACCGACACCTTTTTCTGTTGCCCGTAGGCGATGACCTGCACCTCCTCCAGCGCCTGCGCCTCTTCCTTCAGGCGGATTTCATTGTCCGCCGCAGCCACGAGCACCGACTCCCTGGGCTGGTAGCCAATATAGGAAACCGACACGAGCGGTTGATAGCGGACGGGAATCGTGATCCGGAATTCACCCTCGGAGTTGGTCGTCATACCGATTTGCGGAGCGTCCTTGACAACAATGGCGACACCGGCGAGCGGTACGGAACTTCTTTCGTCGACCACACGGCCCTTATACGTTACCGACCGGCTGCCGCCCTGGATGGCCTGCAAGCCCGCCGCATCCGGCTCTCCCGCGCCGGCGGCAAGTGCAAACGCCGGGAACATCAGGCAGACGGCGATCAGATATATGGTTTGCTTCATGATTTGCGAGTTGTTACTGTTTGACATCTATGGCGATTGCATATTGCGCGGCCTGGTCGGCCTTTCCCACGACGACGTTTCCGCCCACCTTGAGCGTCGGCGTGAAACCGTCATCTAAGTAGTTGCTTCCGGCCACGTAGAACACGTCTTTCCAGCCCATCTTGTAGAGCAGCCACGCAGCCTGGCAGGTTCCCGTCCCCTCGGACACGGCGGCGACACCGAGTTTGTTGTCATAGGTCAGCCCGATGTACGAACGGCTGCGCGTGCCGTTCCAGGCTTCGCCCAGAGCCGTTTCCCATCCCGTATCGTTCCAATACATCTCCAGGCGGGTCAGCAGATGCCCCTCGCGTACCAACCACGGGTGTCCCGACGCCGCGGTGACCACGTCCCACGGAGTCCCCGAGGCAAGATACCCGTCGCGTCCCGCCTCATCGACCCATTGGGTCATCCTGACCAGTTCGCCGTCGCGGATACCCGCATTCCAAAATTCAATGTGCCCGTCCTCGTAGAAACCGACCGTCCCGCGCCAATCGCCCTCGGAATTGCGGTCGGAGAGCACTTTCCCATTGTAGTAAATCATCGTGCTCTCCTTGGTCATCATCCCGGTGAGTGCGACCAGCGAGGCAACATCGTCCATGACCACCGAGCGGGCATCGTTGCTGACCATATAGGCTTTCGCCTTGTCAATGTCGATCGTGGCGAAGGCGAATTCGATTCCCTCGATCGTTTCGGTCGGGCGATTTGCGGCCCAGTTGCCGATAAAGGCAAGGTAAACGTCCAGGTCACCGGCACCGGGATCCCAGCTCCATGGGGTTTCGGATGTTGCCGCACCGCGTACGGGTACGCTGTTGACCGTAGTTGCCTTATAGACATTGAGGAACGGATAGAGCTGCTGGTCGACATAATTGCCCGTGACCTCGCTAAACCCGTAGACGATCGGTTTGTCCATCACTTTCGAATAGTCTATCCTGACATTGTAGATGCGCTCTTTGCCATCCATTTCGACTTTCAGTTGCCGGGTAAGCGACTCCGTGAAATCGAACGTCGTAGACGAGGCGATCGAAGCTCCCTCCATCAGGGCACCTTCGGCAAAATCGAGTTCGATTTCACCCCGGTTCATACTCCGCTCATAAGTGATCGTAAGCGTCTTGCCCGATACGGAAACGCAGCCCCCGATTCCCGAAGCAGTCACCTTCGTAGCATCGGTGATCGGAAATGCCTTCGACGAAATCGTGAACCACACCTTGACGATCCGGTTATCGGGTGCCCGGAAGTTCAGCACCGGATAGGTATCCAGGTCGGCGGCGGTAACGTCCGTCGGGAAAATGACCGAATAGCCCTCGTTGAGCTCGACGTCGATCCGGGCATGTGAGAAATCCTCGGCCATATCGAATCTCAGGGCCAGGTTTTTATCGTCTATCCGCTCCGCCGTGACTGTCTCGCCGTCGACGGTCACGCGGATTGACTTATAGGGCAGACCGCCGGACGAGACCGTCCGATCGTCGGAACAGGAGCAGAAGGACAGCGCCGCTGCGACGAATACGGCACTCATGTAATTCTTGTAGAAATCTGCTTTCATAGATTAGGGTTTAGTTGGTTTATTCGGAAAAAAGGGAAAGGGATCGGACACTACGGTTCATCCGGGATGGCTGCATCATGTCATGGCATTGTTTTTTAGGTTAGTTTTCGGTTCCGACAGCCCCGTCCAAAGGGCTTTTGCCGGATACGAAAATACTCTGCCCCGACGGCTTCGAGGTTGAAATTTTACCGTAAAACGGCTCTGACGCAAATCGGCCGGCTGCAACAGCCGACCGACACAACGCAGGCAATACAATGCATAACAACACATTACACAAACACCTCCGGAAAATATCCGGGTTATACGATTTTTTCACCCTTGCCATCGAGTTGTTCGATGAATTCCTTGGGACTGACGCCGAACTTTTTCCGGAAACAGGTGCTGAAATACTTCGGGTCGTTGAACCCTACGGCATAAGCCAGATCGGCGATCCGCATGTGGCGCTGCTGTTCCAGCAACCGGTACGCCGCGCGCAGCCGTATGTCGACCATAAACGCGGTCGGAGTAAGCCCTGTCAGCGATTTGAGTTTCTCGGTGAGGACGGTACGCGACGTATTCATCTCCCGCGTGAAATCGGCCTGCGAAAATTCGCCGTCGTCGATATGCGCATTGACGCACGCCATAGCCCGGCGCATGAAATCTTCGTCCATCGAGGTATATTCCAACGCTTCGATCTCAAAGACAAGCTGGTTGCGAAAATGCGAACCTTTGCGCTCCTGCTTTCTGAGCTGGTTCACAATCTGTGCATGGAGCAGCTTGAAGTTGAACGGCTTGGTAACATAACCGTCAGCCCCCGAGTCATACCCTTCGATACGGCTGTCGTCCGTATTTTTGGCCGTCAGAAGGATGACAGGGATATGGCAATATTCGAACGTCCCCTTGATCTTGGCGCACAACTCGATCCCGTCCATCCCGGGCATCATGATGTCGGAAACGACCAGATCGACCGGTTTTTCGGCCAAAAGTTGCAGTGCCTCTTCGCCTCCGGATGCCATTTCGATGTGGAAATAAGCCGCCAGCAAGTTGGACACCAGCACCCGCAGTTCCTCGTTGTCATCCACGATCAGAATCGTATACATCCGCCCGTCTCCGGCAACCGCCTCGTCCGGCCGCATGGACGGCAACTCCGCCGATCCCGGCATCAAATCCGCCGAATCGGGCCCTGGCACCGATTCGTCGACCTCTTCCCCGGAGTAGGCGTCCCGGCCTATGGGCAATACGACCCGGAAACAATTTCCCTCCCGTTCGCTGCTCGAAACCCGGATATGCCCCTTGTGGATATCGGTCAGATCCTTCACCAGCGACAACCCGATACCCGTACCGATGGTATGGAACTTACGGTAATTACCGTCGTAGAAGCGCTTGAAAAGCCCGTCGATAGTCTGCTGGCTCATGCATTCACCGCTATTGGCGATCATTATACCGACAAAACCGGGGCTTTCCATCCCCACACGGATTTTTATTTCCCCTTCGTCGGGTGTGTATTTGGCAGCGTTGGAAAGCAGGTTGTAGACGATCTTATCGAGTTTGTCGGAATCGAACCAGCCTTCGATACGGTCGGCAGAACTCTGGAAGTAGACCCGAAGGCGCTTTTTCGATACCAGCGGGGCGAATGCCTCGACACATTTGCGAACGAATGCCGCCACATCGCCTTGCGAAACCCGGATCTTCAGGTTACCACTCTCGACCTTGCGGAATTCGAGTATCTGCTGGATGAGGCGCATCAGACGCGTCGCGTTGACCGAGATTACGTTGTAGAGCGCCTCCCGGTCTGTGGAGGTGCTGCGCAGGCTGTCAAGCGAGGTAATGATGATCGTCAGGGGCGTCATCAGCTCGTGGGTGACATTGGTAAAGAACTGCAATTTCGCGTGGTTCAGCTCCTCGGTTTTCCGGCGTTCGAATTTCGAAATGCGGATTTCATGCTGCATACGCAGTCGGTAGCGCAGGAAGCGGATCGCGCCGTAGGCCACCCCCGCAAGGGCTGCGAGATAGAACGCCACGGCCCACCACGAGCGCCAGGGTGCCGGCAGGATACGCACCTTCAGCACCCGCTCGTTGCTGCTCCAGACACCGTTGCCGCCCGCCGCCTGCAAATGGAAGGTATAAATGCCCGCAGGCAGGTTGTTGTAGGAGGCGAAGCGGTGCTGTGAATCGACCAATACGTACTCCTTGTCGAACCCGTCCAGCTTGTATTTGAAGATGTTGTCCCTCGGATTGGCATAGGAAAGCATCGAAAATTCGATATAGAAATTGTTTTGCCGGTGGGTCAGCGTCACCTCATCTGCATAGTCGATCTCCCGGGAGCTGATATGCTCCCGCTCCTTTTCCGGCATGGTACGCAGGGACTGGTTGTGAACCCGGAAATCGGTCAATACGATCGGTAGTTTCGACTGGTGGGGCTGGATGCGGTTGCCCGTAAAGATGCGCAGTCCGTTCGAACCGCCGAACGCCATGCGTCCGTATTCGACACGTGCCGATGCATTGCGGTTGAAGAAGAACGATTGCAGATCTGCCGTAATAATATAGGTGTTGATATGCTCGGGAGTACCGTTTTCGTCGGGCGAGAACGAGAACACGGCATCGTTGGTCGTAATCCACATGCGGCCGTTCTCATCCCTAGCAATGTTGGTGATCCCCTTTTTCTCGATGTTGGGAAATGCCGTGACCGCCTTGAAACGATCCTCCGAGGGCGAATATACCGCCAGTCCGTCGGCAATCGTCCCCGCCCAGAGGTTACCCGCATCGTCCGTACTGAGGCAATAGACGTTATCGGCCGTCATCCCCGCCTCGCGTCGATACTGGATCCAGTCACGTCTTTTCGTATCGACACGGATGATCCCGTCGCCGTTGGTCGCAATCCATACGACCCCGCCGCCGACGCAGCAGATATCGAATATGCGCGTCGATGCGAAGGGCGTCTTCCGCCCCAGCCACATGTCGAGCGTCGAGAGCTGCCCGGACGCCGATTCGATATAAATTCCCGACCTCGAACCGATCCACAAATTCCCGTCCGGATCCTCCCGCAGCGCGAGCACGCAGTCGTCGGCAAACAGCGGCAGCGTATTCCGGTTGATCTGGCGCACGCGATGGCGTTTCTCGTCGTAGCACCATACACCCGAACTCCACGTCGCAAAGCACAGCTCCGAAGTGGCGTTCCTCCTGATTATGGCATTGACGGTCGAAGTATAAGGCAGCACACACAGGTCGGGATGCTCCCGGTAGCTGACGATACGGCCGCTGCGGGTATTATACCTGATCAGCCCGAAATCGAGCAGCCCGAGCCAATATTCGCCCTCGCCGATGTAATACATACTCCGTACGGAACTGGTGTTGAAGCGGGCACGCACCGGATCGAGCCGGTTGAATTCGAATTTCATGCCTGCGGTCTGTATCTTGCAAACACCGCCGCCCAGCATCCCGATCCACATGAGGTTGTCCCGGGCCCGCATAATCGAATTGACCTCGTTGTATGGCAGGTCGCCCACATCCTCGCCGGGTTTGAAATTCTGGAACGAGGGCCGGTGATCCGGGTCATGCAGGATACTCAGTCCGCTGCGGGTTCCCACCCACAGCGTGTTCTGCGTAATATCCTCTTCGATGGCATAGACAATGTCGTCGAGCAGCGCCGTATCGTCGTCTTCACGGTGCATGTAACGGGCATATTGCATCCGCCCGGGAGCATAGGGGTTTATCAGGCGGATCAGGCCCGCGCCCCAGGTGCCCACCCAGACATTCCCGCCCGCATCGCAGAAGACGACATGCGCATGCCGCAGGACCTCGTCGTCATACGTGTAGGTACGCTCTTCGCGCAGATCGTAGCGCAGCAATCCGCTGCCGTAGGAAGCGATCCACAGGCTGCAATTGGCATCCTTGACGACCGAAGTGATGTCCGTGACGGGCTTCCCATCGGCATTGCGCATCGTAACCGGACGGAAATCATGTTCCGAGGCATTTTTCCGGAACAAGCCCTTGTCGCTTCCGACCCAAATCCCGTTGCCCGTATCGCAGATGATGACCGAGATGTTGCAATCGCCGACCTGCTCGCAGCCCGTCGTCGAAATCATGCCCGTCTTCTTGTCGAGCCGAAACAGTCCGCGCTCCGTCCCGATCCAGATCACCTTGTCGCGGTCTTCGGCCACCACATTCACGAACGAATTGAACGCCACGCCCGAAACGTCGTGCATACCGTAAGTGACCACTCCGTATCCGTCATAGCGGGCCAGACCGTTATAGGTCGGAATCCAGATATACCCGTCGGAATCCTGATAGAGTTTGCGTACTTCGCTCGACGGCAGGATGTCGGAAGGGATCGGCACGAACCGGATTTTGGAATAGGGTTCGGCAGACACGTACCCCACCGTGGCCAGCATGGCAAGCACAGTTGCAAAAAGGCGGGAAAGTATCAGGTTCGGACGCATGGACGGTAGTTTTCAGAATTCTAAATTACACATTTTTTCCTCATCCGCAACGCCGGATATCCGATTTACCTCCGGGAAAAGCACGGAAGAGAGGCTTTCCGGTAAATTTTCAACCTCCGACGGAGTTGACCGCCTTACTTTTACTCAGCCGGAAGAGAATCCGGTAAAATTCGTTGTCCCCGCAAACCTTCCGGGCCGAAAACGGATTTACCCTGCAACCGTAGGCTCCTCGAACACCATTGCCCATCGACGGACAGCCCCCGTGAATCCGATTACGTCCCGGTATTCATCCGCAAGCTTGAAAACGGCAGTCGCTACGACTTCGGTCTCGACCGGCGAGGCGTGACCGGCGAGTCCCGGATCCGGAAAAAAACGGTAAGGGCCCCCCTTCACAAAAACAGCCACCCTCTTTTCCGAAGGTGGCTGTTTCGCATTGCGGGACGTCGTTATACCAGCCCCGAGAAT
>OLRF01001582.1_pt1 | contig 23149 bp, 21 predicted proteins | sample 1672061 | NCBI WGS metagenome assembly OLRF01 (sample SAMEA3136641, study PRJEB25190) | human gut metagenome | reverse complement strand
AATAGTTGCAGATAATAATTTTTGTTTGAAACTTTGCCGTTTTCCGTCCGGCAGACTTTCGTGGGCTTGCTGCCCCGGGTTTGTTGTTCCGGCTCTCGCCGTTTCTCTTTTCTCTCTTCCTCTTCCCCTCTCCCCCGGGATCCCGAAACAAGTTCGGGATGAAAATAGAGAGTCCGGGATCCGCGGGAAGGAAAGCTTTAACCTTCAAACTTTCCTCCCCGCCCCGTATTGAGAGGGCCCCGCCCATAAAGGGGATTGTGTTACCTGCCGAAACAGATTACCGGGCGGGGAAGCTTAATAATCTCAGCAGCAGTCCTTGTTTTTGCCGCATTTACCGTTATTGTAAGCGCACCAGCAGGTACCGTCACACTCACCGTTCATATCTCCGTTGGTAGTTGCGCGTCCCTGGTCGGACTTATAACGACAGGATTTCCAGGTTGTATTGGTCTTCGACCAGGTCTGAGCTTGAATGATAGATCCGGTTTCAACGCGGAATCCGCCGCATCCGTTGGCCACAATCGCGTGATTGTTGCTACGGCTGCTGTACATATAATAGGTAGCGTTACACATCAGCCAGATATTATTGTAGTCCTTCTCCTTAGACCAACCGGCTTCGGATCTGACAATTTGATACTTGCCACCGCAAAGCACCACATTCGTATCCCCGCCGCGCGTATACAGCTTATTGGCCACGAACGAAGAAGGATATCTGATCCAGTTGGGCGGATTGGCACTACCGCCATTATTGTTAAAGAAGATTTCGTTAATGTTAAAGTCTACGGAACTGGAATTAAAGCTTGAACCGCCATAGAAGTTAAGATTTCCGCCGCTGACTTTTGCCGCCGACGCATTTGCCGAGTAACTCGATTTTTCGACGTTAAGCGCAGAATACACATTCAACGTATTAACGGTCAACGTTCCGTTCACAACCGTCAACGGCCGTCTGAGCGATGTACTGCTCGCCGACAGTTTAACGTTCAACCCGTAAAACTTCATCGTCTTGCTCGAGGTCTGAGGAAAGGCAGAAGACGTAATCGTAACCGTCGGATTGGTATTTGCACAGGCAACACCAATCGCCTTTGCCCCGTCACTACTGCCGGTAGCTACATAAGAAGGCGAATAATAAGTCAATGCCGTACTCTTGCCCAGCTCACCCTTGGTAGTATATGTATTGGGTCTGTCATATGCACTCACACAACAGGCATACTGTCCCCAACCGCACGACGGACTCCCGACCGCCGATTCGACATACGCCTGACAGAATGTTCCGGGAGAAGCGCAGCGCATAGACGTACATACACGGGTATAAGTTGTGCTGGAAGATATCGTACCGGCGCCGCTGACGCTGATGTTACCGGCCACGATAGCCTGAGTAGCACGGCTCTGCTGACCGTTGGCATCCAAAAAGTTGGTGCCGTCAAATATTCCGTACGAAGAACCGAATTCTTTAACATACATTTTGACCGCATCCTTACAGGGAATCGGTTCACAACCGGAGCCGTCCGACTTGGCCTTATATCCCGGCTCATTACATTTTCTGATTTTGAAAAACGTATTTGCCGTCTGATCGTACGGACAAACGTCATAATCGCAATTGGAATTAATCAGTTTGCCGTCATCGTCATATTTGCACTGAACCGGTTTGCTGTAGGCGTTGTACGCAACATGATCCAGATTTTTTGCCGGATAGGCGTCGCAGCTGGCACAGCTCTGATAGTGCATGATCGTGTCAAAACAGGTTTCGCGCTTGGCATCACCGGTCAAAGGATAACAACCGGAATCCGTTTTCGGATAATCGGAAGAATTGCAACGGCAGAACTTATAATACAGTTCCGTAGCACCGGAATCCGAATACTTGGTCGAACACGGTCCGTTTTTCTCGGCATTGTTGTCACAATCGCCGTTTTTGCCGCCGAGTTTCGGATAAATGCCGCGGTCGCACTGACAGGAAGAAAACTTGATTTCCGTTACGATCTTGCCGTTTGCATAACTCTTTTGCATACAGGAAGCACCTGAGCCGTACGAGTTCTCATATCCTTCGCCGGCAGCACCTTTAACCGTCTTGCATTCCTTGTCGGTATATTTGTACTGTGAAGAATCGCACTCGCATTTATACTTGTTGCCGCATCTTCCTTTTGTCACCAACGGATAAACGCAAGGCGCGTCATAAGCATATTCTTTGCCGCAGCATTTCACATATTCGTTGTTATAGGGACAATACGACGAAATCTCCTTGTCCGGATTACTCCGGCAGGCGGCCGCTTTGGTATCATACCCCTCCTTTATACATATGTTTCCGTCTTCGGCCGGATCTTTATAGTTGTCAAAACTGCCGCCGCCGGTACAGTTTTCCTCGCCGACGAAGCAGACTTTGGCCGAAACCGGTGTTGCCGCAAGCGTGCATAAACACACGGCCACCAGGCACAACCACATGGTTTTATATAATATTCTCATGACTTTTCCCCTTTTATCAAGACTGATTACTACAGGTGCTGTAAAGTATTGTACGTTATTTCGTTATAGATACTTTTATAGATTTCCCTTTGATTTTTGGGCTTGATTTTCGCCGCAATTTAACGTACCTTTTTTCGCAACAATCCAAAAACGAAAAAACAATATGTAAAATCAACAGAATAGGCAAAAACACACAAGTGTCCGGAAACACCGCTCTCTTCTTCGGGACGAAACAAAAAACTTATTTTTATCAATAAGTTAGAAAGCGCCCGTTCTGACCGTCAAACGCGTTTTTTTCAAAAAAACGCGTTTATTCCCGAACAACGGTAAAACTTTAGTTGAAAAACAAACCGAAGGTAGATAAGAAAACCGCCGCGGCAAACATCGGGCGGCTTTTCCGCACAAACAAAAAACCGACCCGAAGGCCGGCGCGAAAAGTATAAAAAAACATCCGGAATTTATCCGCAAAAATCAGATCAGCCCCATTTTCTGCGCGATGATCACCGCCTGAGTGCGATTGGTTGCGCCGATCGCGCGCAAAAGGGCGTTGATATGCAGCTTGACGGTTGCCTCAGACACGCCCATTTCATAAGCGATCTGCTTGTTTGACATGCCTTTGGCAACCAGCCCCAGCACCTGCGACTGCCGGTTGGTCAGCATCTTGCCCTTGCCTTTGGCCGGCGTATCGTCCAGATTTTTGCCGAGCATCACCGGCGGAATATAGGTGCCGCCGTCCAAAATCAGTTTCAGCGCGTTGCTTAATATTTTGGTTTCCGCCCGCTTGGTAATATAGCCGCTGGCGCCTTTTTCCAGACTTTCCCTGATGTTATGCACGTTTTCGGAAGCGGAAATGACCACCAGCCTGGCGTCTCCGGCTTTGGCGCGGATGGCGTCAAACCCCTTTTCCCAAACCATATCCTGCATGTCAAGGTCTATAATGATCAGGTCGAACTTGTGCTCGGTGTCAAGAATTTTCAGCGCCTGGGCAAAATTTGAAGCCTGCAGTATCGTCGCCGACCCGTCCAGCTGCTCGATCAGCAGCCCCAGACCGTCCCGGAACAACGCATGTTCGTCTGCGATTAAAACTTTCATACAACTTTCTCCAACTGTATAGATTCGCCATCTTCGACCCGCACGGCAGCTGCCGCGGAGGTAAAACTTTAAGACAGCGTCAATTTAGCATCATATAATCAGTCGGATTTACATTTAAAGAGGAGCCGCGCGGTTTTTTAGTCAAGAATCTTATATTCGACCCCGGCTTCCTTAAACATCTGCTCGGAATAGACCAGCTTGTCACGCCAGCCGCCGGCCGGCGCGTTCGGATCTTCCGGCAGCCGGTTGGTCACCACCATCTTGATCCCGGCCTGGATGATCGCCCGCGCACAGTCGGTGCAGGGCGGATGGGTGGCATAAAGAACGCAGCCTTTAAGGGAAGTGCCGGTCAGACACGCGTTATAAACCGCGTTTCTTTCCGCGTGTTCGAAAAAATCGTATTTGGTCGGGCGCTCCATCCGTTCCGGAATGTCGTCGTTGACGCCACGCACCAGTCCGTTATAACCGGTGGCGCGGATTTCCCGGTCCGGCCCGACCACAATCGCGCCGGTTTTGGTGTTGGGGTCCTTCGACCAGGTGGCGATCAGCCTCGCCACTTCCATAAAGCGGTAATGCCATTTTTCCGAAAACATCAGAACCTCCCTGTTGATAACCTTGTTTTTAAGTATTACCCGAGCGCCCCGCTTTTGCAATTATTTTTTAAGAATTCTGCAACGACTTCATGCACACACTTGACAAACAAACGAAAATAGTCAAAGTTAAAGGCAGTTTTGATAATTTAATTTAGGAGAAAAAAATGAGTGCAATTGTTGATATTCATGCCCGCGAGATTCTTGACTCCCGCGGCAATCCGACGGTTGAAGCGGAAGTTGTCCTGCAAAGCGGCGCTTTCGGCCGCGCGGCGGTTCCTTCCGGCGCGTCGACCGGCGTGCATGAAGCCGTAGAGCTCCGTGACGGCAACAAAAAACGCTACGGCGGAAAAGGCGTTCTGAAAGCGGTTGAAAACGTCAACGACAAAATTTACGATGCCCTGGCCGGCTTGGATGCCGAAGACCAGATCGAAATCGACCAGACCATGATCGACCTCGACGGCACCGAAAACAAAGGCAAACTCGGCGCCAACGCCATTTTGGCGGTATCCCTCGCCGTTGCCAAGGCTCAGGCCGAAGAAGCCGGGCTTCCGCTCTACCGTTACCTCGGCGGCACCATGGCCCGCACTCTGCCGGTTCCGATGATGAACATCGTCAACGGCGGCCAGCATGCCGACAACCCGATCGACATTCAGGAATTCATGATTATGCCGGTCGGCGCGGATTCGGTCAAGGAAGCGATCCGCTGGGGCGCGGAAATTTTCCACACTTTGAAAAAGAACCTGAAAGCAGCCGGCCACAACACCAACGTCGGTGACGAAGGCGGTTTTGCCCCCAACCTGAAGTCGGCCGAAGAAGCCCTCACCTTCATCGTCGAGTCGATCAAGGACGCCGGCTACAAACCGGGCGAAGACGTCGTACTGGCGATTGACGCCGCTTCTTCCGAATTCTACAAAGACGGCAAATACGAAATGACCGGCGAAGGCAAATCCTATACCAGCGCCGAAATGGTTGAATTCTACAAAGGCCTGTGCGAAAAATTCCCGATTTTCTCAATTGAAGACGGCATGGCCGAAGATGACTGGGAAGGCTGGAAAATGCTGACCGACGCCATCGGCGACAAAGTTCAGCTGGTTGGCGACGACCTCTTCGTTACCAACCCGAAACGTCTGGCCATGGGTATTGAAAAAGGCGTTGCCAACTCGATTCTGGTCAAAGTCAACCAGATCGGCTCGCTGAGCGAAACCCTGAAAGCGGTTGACCTTGCCCAGCGCAACAAATACACCGCCGTTTTGTCCCACCGCTCGGGCGAAACCGAAGACACCACCATTGCCGACATTGCGGTTGCCACCAACTGCGGCCAGATCAAAACCGGCTCCATGTCGAGAACCGACCGCATGGCCAAATACAATCAGCTGATTCGTATTGAAGAAGAACTGGGCGACGTTGCCCTGTTCGCCGGCAAATCCATCCTGAAAAAGTAATTTTTTTAAGGGTTAATGCAAAAATCCCGCATCGTCTGATGCGGGATTTTTTCTTGGCCCTTGTCAATCCCCGAAAAACAAAAAAAGCGGCCGGATTGCTCCGACACGCTTTTCTTTAAAATTTCTGTCTGCCGCGTCCGTTTTAAGGAAACTTCAGCAATACGCCGCCGTTTCCGGGCGATTCGCGCCAGGGTTTGCCGTTGCACAAACCGATCAGTTCAAAGCTGTCGCCCTGCCGGCACCAGAACGGCCGCGTTACCGGAACCGGTGACAGACCGCCGGCTTGCAGCACGGCATTAAGCTTCGGCAGCAGCGAAACCGTCAGCATCAACTCGTCGTACGCCGGCAGCAGCTCTCCGCATTCGCGCGCATATTCCGCGGCACAAAGAGCATCGCAGCCGCACAACTGCATGTTGGTACTGAGCGTCAGCCCGTCTGCAATCCTGATCCCGGAAAGCTCGATGTCGCGGTAAAACCGTTTGTCTTCAAAACCTTCGTAAACATAAACGAATTCCGGCAGCGGCCGCAGCGGGGAAACCGCCGGCGCATAGGGATGCCTTTCGTCAAACGATATCAGCCAACGGCCGAATTCCGACGGATCAATGCCGCGGGCAATGAGTTCCGCGTAAGCTTTTTCAAATTCAATAATATCCATAAGCAAAACATTTAAAAGTGATTTCGTTTATTTGCCGACCGCTGCCCGCGAAACATAAGAACTTCCTTTGTCCTGCACCAGCGTATAGCCGGAAGAAGCGTTAACGACAGGCGCATAAAACTTGTCGCCGCCCGCCGTCCAGTAAACCGTGCCCGCCAGCAGAAAATCGGCATTGACGCCGTTTTCGCGCAAAACTTCCACGGTCCGGTTGATTTCCTCCCGATGCGACACCCACAGTTCAAACTCTTTTTTCAAAGACAGATAACCGTAGTGTCCGTCGGCAAAAGTCAGATTTTCACATTCCCGTTCTGCTCCGCGATACGACATGCGAATTTGATTTTTCAAACTCATCAGCGTATTTTCAACCACGATGGCAATAACTTTTTCGCCTTTCAGCAATTCGTTGGTCACCGTGCCGTTAAGATAAAGCAACGGACAGGATAATAAAATTTTTTCCATATAATTAAGCTTAATAATTGTTTCACATACCATGTACTTTGTCACTATTTTGGACAAAAGTCAATTTTTTTCTAAAACCGTGCCGGCCGATGCGGGCACACGCCTCTCACATACCAAGACGAGGCATAAAACATCTTGCGGCCGAAGACAAAGCGCAGCGGCAGGCACAATAAGCATCGGAATATTTCGGCCACGGAGCGGTCAACGTCAGATCCTGTTCTTTTGAGCCGGGAACGGAAACCAAAGCAGGCAATGTGCAGAAGTAAACTCGAACGTAAGCGTCTGAATGATCTGATCCAATATGCTTACAGAACATATAATTATTTCATTAAAAGAAAAGAACTTGGAACAGATTCGTACGGAACAATAACTCATTGATCAGGTTATTCTTCTATTGTTGTCTCGACTTATGTGTCAGCAAAGGCGCTAAAATATTTTTCTTTAATACTTCCGTAGCTTCATTATTGAAATAATTTTCGGTATCATTTTTTTTGTAAGCCCCTTTCTTTTTGTAAGAAAATGTAAAATTATTTTTATCCAGCAATCTTTGTAATTGAGAAAGATTACTATCCGTAATAGTAATCAGAGGCTTGTCAGTTTTCAAAACCACACAAGTTTTTTTCATCAAATTATTTGCGATTCCATTTCTCCGACAATCTTCCCGAACAAATAAACAGCATATTTTCTTTTCTTCCTCCGTATCTTTCAGAAGAGCAACTCCCATGGGATTCTGCAAATCATTGTACGCAACGACCATTTTGCGAGAACCGTTTTTTAAGCCCGGTATAAATTTGTTAAACAACCAATCATTATAACCGGGGTAGGTATCATTAATCGATTTGGTTAATTTAGCAATTCCCTTATATAAACATTCATGAGCCGAAGAATAGTAATCTATCATTTCAAGTTTATAATTCATATTATACCTTTACAAGCATTATTCCTGCTTGTACTCTATTGAAAATAATTTATTTTACAAGGAAAATTGTTAATGCATAAATTGAATGTAAAAGAAAAATATTATAATCTTTTAAAATCCGAAAACAAAACGATCGAACTGCGTTTATTTGATAATAAACGTAAAAATATAAAAATTGGTGACTATATTGAATTTTCAAATAATTCCGATGCTAATGATAAATTTATATCCCAAGTTACCAATCTTCACAGAGCAGATAACTTTGCCGAATTATGCCAAAAGATTGATTGTAAAAAAGCCGGCTTTCCAGACAATAAAGAACTGATCGATGTTTTGGAGAAATTTTATTCTCAAGAAAAACAAAACGAATTCGGCGTCATCGGAATAGAGATTAAACGGATTTAATATTTCAATCAAATCAAAGAATTCTCCGGAGCGATCAATCCGATAACCGCACAGTGAAGCGCAACATTTTTAAAGCCTCAATTCTGTCTTCATCATTCAACTTAAAGCACAACCGTTATTTGTTTTTACATTGGCAAGCCATTAAAATCAGCAGCAGAAATCCGTTTTTTTATCCACAAACGCTTAACACATCGCCAAAGACAGCCGTTGCCTGAGCAAATTTACACAGACAGTTAAAATCTTAACCGTTTAAACCGCCGCCGAACGCTTACCGTGGGCAAAAATCGTTGTTTCCGCCCTGCCGGGGTCTTGCGCCGCGGCGTTCCGTCTTTGCCGCCGCCGTTATGAACCGCGGCAAACCTTCTCTGCGCCTTTGGCCGCACCTTGTCCGCGTTCCCTTTTCCGGCCGGCAGCCTCTTCCTCCGTCTGCCCGTAACGGCAGCTTTGTTTTATTTCGTTGATCAGCTCACAGGCCAGTCTGGCAATTTTCGGATTGTCTACGGCATTGATCAGACGGATGTTTTCGTTGCTCAGCATCGGATCAACCGCCGGGAAAAAACTTCCCGCCATTTTCTGCACTTCCTCAACGGTATGAAAATTCGTCAGCGGCGAATGATTGATCGCGTCTTCATCCATGCCCTGAAAGAAATATTCGACCGGCACCCTGAGAATGCGGGAAAAGTCCCACAACCGGGAAGCGCCGATCCGGTTGGCGCCGCGCTCATATTTCTGTATCTGCTGAAAAGTCAGCCCCAGCATGCCGGCCACCCGTCCCTGACTGTAATTCAACTGTTTTCGGCGGAGCAAAAGACGCATACCGACATGAACGTCAACCGGGTTGGGCTGTCCGTCGGCCAGCCGGCCGCGCGAGGCTTTTATGGATTTGACGGTTTTGGCGGAAGATTTTTGGGGAGATTTAAGCATAACTCTGTTTCCTGATAAAAATGAATGGAAAAAAAATCTCCTCCTTTCGGGTCCCCGAAAGAAGGAAGGAGTTTTCCATACTACATAGTCAGCAACACTTATTCGTCCTCAAAAGAAGCTCTTGCGAGTCCAATGAAGCTTAGTTCGTTGTACTCCTTCCCTGCTTCCGAGGAAAAGAAACACAACGGGTCTGTATGACCATTGTTATCACACTATGTGGGATGGAACTCCCGACAGTTTTATAATAATAAACGGTTTATGCTTAAAAAACCAAGTTAAGCATAAATCGGTTTTGGTTAATTTCCCCTTAAAAAACGCGGTGTTTTTGATTAAAAAAAATACCGCTTCCGGCAAGGCGGAGGAGCTTCGAATACACACTAAGATGCAGCCGCTTATTTGGCCTGTCTGCGGGCGCACCGACAACCGGTATTACAAAAAACTCCACCTTGGCAAAATGCTTTAAGGTGGAGGAGCTTCGAATACACGACGAGGTGCAGCCACTTATTTGGCATGCCTTATTCGTGGCACTCCTCCTTGCAGAAGAGCGCCAACTTTCGCCACAAACACTTGGCTATGTTTCTCGTCGAGGATTCGATTCCCCTTGGCTTTAATAATAACGCCGCTGAAAACAGCGACGGTGTTTTTATAACACGTCCGCCGCCAAAATGCAACCGTTTATTGCACGTTTTCTTTATTTCTATCATTAGCGGGCAGCCGGCAAACGATGTTTTCCCCGTTCTCCCGAAGTCCAAGCGGCAAACGCCGCCGCGGATAAAAGGCTTTTTTCCCCAAAAAAAATACGAACCGTCCGGAAAGATCCTCACAGATGTCTCCCGGCCAACCGATCCGTTACAAAACCGACATTTGCCTATTCCCGCTGACATAATACGGCGCGATTCCGACAATCGGCCCCGGCTCGGCCGGGGGTTCTTCACATACGCCTAAGAAGGCTCAGCCGCACCCAAATGACGTATCAGATTTCAACCAAACGCAGATTGTCTGACTCGCCATAAACGGCACAAAGTCCATAATCTGCCGACCAGCCTTCCCGTCTTCTTTTAATTTCTTCCGTATATGCCCGGCTGTCTTTTGGGTATTCTTTCCGGTCGTATCAACAAGTATCCTTTGCGCCAGAATTCCCGATTGCCATATCGAAATTTCGCATTTCCCCATCATTCATATATCAGCAAACCGCTTTTACCTTTCAGACAGCCCCAGAATGAACTTGCGGAATATTCGGGAGGTATCTCCGGCAACATATGAATACGGTCCGAACAGACCTCTGCCTCCATTACCGGTATTTCTTTTTGTCTGTACAATCCCTTCAGTATTGAACCTGTTTGTCTGCCTCCGTAAAACGCTTTCCGGCGATATTTCGGCGCAAAGACAACATGGTATTTTCCGGTTCCATGTTGTGTGCGTTATTATATGCATGTTCATAAAAAAACGCCTTTGCTTTTTATCAGACAGTTGCCGGACCGTCGCTTTTGTTCCGACAAAGGATTTTTTCATACGCTAAGAACAAGGCATAAAAAAATACAAGAGAAAGAGAAAAGGAAAAAGGGGGAGAAGCAACGAAGAAAGCGGAAAAGAGGAAAAAACAAAGAAAAAACAGAAAAGGGAAGCGGAAAAATGGGAAGGGCAAAACGGAAAAGATGGAAATAACGGAAATAAGAAGAACAAAAAGAAAGAAAAGGGAAACGGAAAAGAGGGAAAAAACGGGAAAAAGAAAAACAGAAAACGACAAAGAGCGAAACGGAATAAAGCCGCAAGCTCTTTATAATCACGCGCCGGGTTTTCTCGTTACAAAAAAAACCCGGCAAAACCGGGTCTTTTTTTCCATTTAAGCCTGAAACCGATCAGGCGCGCAGTTTGCAAAGCAAGCCGCCGGAAGTGTCCCATTCCTCGCAGCCGAGCATTTTGCATTTGCCGTCGGAAAGCGATACCGCTTCCATGTTCTTGTAGTTGCCGTCCCCTTCGTCAGCCGTCCAGATCAGACATTTGTGGTCGATTTGAACATGACTGCCGCATTTTTTCAGCATCATCCGCACTCCGCTCAGGCGGCTTTGGACGATTTTGGCTTCCTTGGGCGTCAGCAGGGAAACACCGTGCAGACAGGCAAACTCGAAAGCGTCATACGAAGTGTAGCCGGTGGTTCCGAAATACTCCGTCGACAACAGACAGTCCTCGGAAATCCGAATTGCTTTCACTTTTTTTCCCGCGATCAATTCGGCACTTTCCGAATTGTCGTCGTAAACAAACAAAAACTGAAATTTTGTTTTCATACCTGATAATATTTGAAGTTAATAATCGATTCGTTATTTTCAGTATAGACAAAAATTTTCAGAAATCAACCGAAATCGGCAGTCAATTCCACAACCTGCCGACAGCCGGCTGCCCCAACTCGCTTCTTCTTCCCGCCGGCCTATATCACCCTACAACCTCCAACCTGCCTCACCCCGCTTCTTCCCTCTCTTTCTCCTTGCGACCACCTCTCTCACGGCTGATCCCCGTCTGTTTCTCTCCCGCCGCGTCCTCATGCTTCCGCAGTTTCCGCCCGTTGCCCCAACCGCCGCTTTTCTCGCTCCGGCCTATATCACCCCGCCGTGTCCTCCAACCTGCCCGGCCTCGTTTTGCATTTCCCTGTCTGCCTACCCCGCTTCTGCCATCTCTTTCTCCCTGCAGTCGTCTTCCTTGCCTGTCTCCCGTCTATTCCTCAGTCAGCCCCTCTTCTCCCTCAGTTCCCGCCGCCCGACCTATACTGCCGTTTTCCTCACCCGCCTCCCCTTTCCGATAACTTTCCTCTCTCCGTACCCGCCGGCCGCTTACCTTGCCTCTCTCCCGTCTGTTTCTCTTCCCCCCGCATCTTCCTTCTCCCGCAGCGCCCTGCCGCCGCCTCTCAACCGCTGCTTTCTTCGCTCCGGCGGCCTTTTCGACGCTCTTTCTCTCTGTCCGATAAGCTTTTTGCAATCAAAAAAAGACGTGCCGAAAGCACGTCTTTTCCTTCAGGCATTTTTTTACAGCCTGCATTCCAGTTCCGCAGCAAAAACATCCGGCTTGCAACCGAATACATCCTGCCAGATTCCGAGGATTCTCCGCCCCCACCAAACCAGCGTCCGGATCAATATGCGGCTGCAGGAAAACATAATCTGCCGTTGATGTTCCGGCGGCAGAAACAAGCGCCGCAATTCAATTTCCGCCGCGCTTTCGTCAGGACGATCCGCCAGAGCGGAAGCCATAACCGGCGCCTGTGCGCAAAGGTCTTCCACACAATCTGCCGGTTCAATCGCATAGTCATGCCGTCGAAGCTCGCGAAAACGGCGCATCCGGCAGAGCAGACGCTGCAACAGCGTATACAGTTCGGACTGGCGGCCGGCTTCAAAAAACGCTTTGACGGCAGCCAATTCTCCTCTGTTCAAATCACGTTCGCCGGCCGGGGATTTTTGCAATTTTCCCTGACGGACAAACAAATAAGCCGATAAATTCTTTTCCATGTTTTTATATGATTAATAATTAATGAATAAGGTTAATAACGTTTTGATTATAAACGTTTTTTCGGCACAATCAACACATTTTTCAAGCTAACCCGTTGAAAATGTTTGATTTTAAGAACAGTTATCAGTTTTTAAAGACAGTCGTCCGGTCTCGGGAAATTTTCGTTTTTCGGCGACAAACCCAACTTTCCGATCGCCGACCAAAAAAGGCGAAGCGGAAAAATCCGCTTCGCCTTCAAATAAAAATACGGAAAAGGGTTATCTGTATTTCAGCACCACCGCTGCCGGCCCGGCCTCTTCGCGCTTGCTGCCGTCGATCAGGGAATATGCCGCCGTTTCGCCGCTCTCCGCGTCCCGCGTCCATACGTAATCATGCGCCAGCACCAACGGCGCCTTACATTTTTCAAGCATGCCGCGGATTTCCTTTTGCCGGCATACGATCAGGGCAAAATCCCGCGGCTCAATCAGCATCAGGCCGTTTTCCTCCGCCGTCCGGTTTGCTTCCTCCGCATCCGCTGCCCGATTGTTTGCCGTACTGCCGTAATGCACGCTGATCCGGGAACCGTTTTCCAACATAATGCCCGTTACCGGAACATCATAAAAGTCTTCCATCGTTGCTCCGCCTTCGTAAAGGTAACGAAGCTTAAACTTTCTTTTTTCCATATGATAATTTGTTAATAGGTTTATATGTTTTCTTTGTACCCCTTTTGCCGTTTTTTGTCAAGTTTCGGAAAAACTCTTTTTTCCCCACTTTTTCCAACCCCGAAAAACGAAAAAGCGAAAGCCCCGCTCTGGCACGGGGCTTTCCTTTCGGATTTTCGGCTAAATGCGCCGCTCGGCCTTCCTCTTGGCCTTAAGGAAAAACAGCACGCCGACGGGAATGCTCAGGGCATAAAGCCCGGTCGAAACGCTCAAGACCAGCCACGGCGAACTGATGATCATGGTGGCAAACAAAACCACCACGATAATCAGCGGCACCACCAGATAAGTGGGCACTTTCATATGCTTGGTCGAAACCGTCGGAATCCGGCTGACCATCAGCATTGCCACCACGCACATCACCACGCAGCAGAACCAGTCGCTGCGCAGAAAGGTCGCTTCGGGAAACTCAAAGCTCAGCATAATCGGCAAAATTCCGAGCGCCGCCGCAGCCGGAGCCGGCACGCCGACAAAAAAGTTCTGCCAGTAAACCGGTTGCGGCTCATCTTCCAGCATGGTGTTGAAACGCGCCAGACGCATCGCCATGCAGATGGCAAACAGCAGACAGAAGAACCAGCCGAATTTCGGGAAGCTGGACAACGTCCACTGATACATCAAAATGGCCGGCGCCACCCCGAAACTGACGAAGTCGGAAAGCGAATCCAGTTCGGCGCCGAATTTGGTCGATCCTTTGAGCATGCGCGCCACGCGACCGTCCAGCATGTCAAAAAGGGCAGCCAGAAAAATGCAGACGATGGCTTTTCCCCACAGTCCCATAATCGCATAACGCATGGAAGTGACGCCGGCGCACAAAGCCAGCGTGGTGACGATATTGGGGGCGATTTTGCGAAAAGGCAGCGAAGTCAGTTTCTGCTGCAGCAGATTGTTGTTGAGTTTTTCCATTATCTGATCACTCCCTTAACCGCGGCGGCAGACGACGAAAGATTGGCGATCACGGTTTCGCCGGCGGTCATGATCTGACCGACGCAGACCTGCGGTTCAACGCCTGCCGGCAGATAAACGTCCAGCCGCGAACCGAAACGGATCAGACCGAAACGCTCGCCGGCCTTGTATTTGTCTCCGGGTTTGGCAAAACACAGAATACGGCGGGCAATCAGCCCCGCAATCTGAACAAAAACGATTTCTTTGCCGGAGACCGTCTTCATCGCCAGCAGCTGGCGCTCGTTGTCCTTGCTGGCCTTGTCAAGCGTCGCGTTCAAAAACTTGCCCGGCACGTAAACGGCCTTGGTTATGGTACCTTCGGCCGGTGCCCGGTTGACATGTACATTAAACACGCTCATAAACACGCTGACGCGGGTAAATTCTTCGCCCCCCATATCCAGTTCTTCCGGAGCTTTCACTTTGGTAATCATCTGTACGATGCCGTCGGCGGGAGAAACCACGACGTCCTTAATTTCCGGCGTAACCCGTTCCGGATCGCGGAAAAAATAATAGCACCAGACGGTGCAGACAAGCCCGATAACACCGAGCGGTTCCCAGATCATTGCCAATAACGCTGTTATTGCCGCAAAAATACCGAAAAACTTCCACCCTTCTTTGTTAATGTTGGGCAGAACGTAACGGCGCCAGGAAATATCAACAGTTTTCATCAGTTATCCTTTCTTTTCGTTCAAAAGCTTCCGGCATGCCGAAACGCTGTTTCCGCCGCATGCCTTATTGATTAACAAAACACATTTTTTCCACGGTTACAAGTTTTTAATCGGATTAGTCCAGACGAAAAGGCAAAAATTTTCCGGTCCGCAAGTTTACGGTTGCATTTTTGTCTTTTTATCTGTATAAGGGGAATAGATTTTGCGCTTGTGGCGGAACTGGTAGACGCTGCAGACTTAAAATCTGTTGGCCGCAAGGCCGTGCCGGTTCGATTCCGGCCTAGCGCACCACCTTATAAACCGCCGCTTTCGGCGGTTTATTTGTTATGCTCTCCGCAACCCCCGTTTTCAGCGTTTTTCAAACGGTAAATTCCGACAAAGCTGCCGGACTTTTGAACACGTTTTTTAAGAATTCGATAAAATCATCCGCCTGTTCGGGGGTAACGTTTTTATTTTCATGTTTTTCCGGAGGAGAAAAATCATAATCGACAGAAGTCGGCGAATATTTGAAATTACCCAAATAAGGCGCTTTTCCGCTTAAATAATCGTAAACGCTCATGCCTTTGGAATCTTTCAGATTGATATCCGCGCCTTTTTCCGCCAGGTACTTTGCAATTTCCAGATTTCCTTCCTGTACGGCATACATCAGGGCCGTGCGTTCGCCGTTTACAAGACAAATGTTCTCCCAGCAGCCCGTATCTTCCGAATATCCCTTATTCGTTTGCGCGTTTATATCCGCTCCGGCCTCAAGCAAAATTTTCACACTTTCCGCAAACCCGTATTGAGCCGCGTACATCAAAGCGGTTTTGCCGAAAGCATTTCCCGCGTCAACATCCGTGTTCAGACCGAAGCAGCTCAGTTTTTCCTCATTATACGGACAGGTTTCAATCAGCATTTTCAAAACATCGGGACGATGAACGCTGACCATTAAAATTTCATCCGCCTGATGAGGCGTTTCCGGTTCCGCAAATTCTTCCCCTTTTAATTTTTTGTCCTCAATCCATGCTTTTATTTCTTCCGCGGGAACTCCGGAAAGGATTTTATAGCGCAGGGTTTCCCTGTTTACCGGAAAACTTGCCGCCGCCCGGGGAATCATCACATAACGGGCATATTGCCGGGCTTTGCCTTCATCAACCTTAAAAGTTTTTACATAATGCCGCGTCAGCTTGTCGACCGCTTTGTCAAACCCGATACCGTGATTGACAACTTCTGAAAAATATTTGTAATTGGGATATGATTCCATCGCCCAGGCTTCAAGCGGCAAGGCTTGCAAATATTCTTTCTCGCCATAACTTCGTTCAAAATTCCAATCGGGATCATAATGACTGACTATATTCTTATATACATCTCCGGCCATATACACATAGCGTATCGAACCGGGATTATCCAATTCCAGTTCCCGCTGAATATAATTCCGATACTCTTCAACATCATCGGGAAAATCGTATTGCGGATACTGGCCGCAGTTGGAAATATCCAGCGTTTCGGCACCGTGTCCGCCGCCGGCGCCGTCCAAGACAGCCGTCAAATGGAGTTTTTGAGCCGTCGGACAGGGAACCACGATTTTCCACGGAACATAAAGCATATCGCCGCTCACATCCCCCCAAACGCTGAAAAATTTGGAAAAGTTTAAAGCGCCGATTTCTATCAGACAGCTCAAATCTTTGTAGCATTTTAAATAATCGTCTTTGATCAGCCCTTCGTATTGCCCCTGATATATTCCGTAAAAAGGGGAATCGGGAACGAGCTTTTTATATTGCACAACCACGTCCGTATGCAGCCGGCGGGCAATTTGTTCAAATTCGGGAGTATTTACTTTTTGCGGTTCGTAAATGCTGAGCAGTATCAGATATTCCATTGCGGCAAAGCGGTTTTTGTCCGCCAGTTTTTTTAAATCTGCCAAAGCCTGCCCGGGGTTGTCTTTTACGGATTTTACAATCTCTTCGTACCGTTTATCCGCATTTTGCCCGGTTTCCCGCGTTTCTTTGCACATAAGAGAAAGAGGAAATAACAGACATACCAAAACAATCAAACAATGTTTCATTCGCCCTCCCATTAAACGTCTGCACAAATAATAGTTAATTCGGATTTATTTTTCCTTAACTCCGTCCGGCCGACATACGGCAATCCGCACCGCTTTCCCCGAAAAGAAGGAAGCCTTGCCGCAGCATCAATCGTCCGGAGTTATCGTCAGACTGTTGAAAATCAGGCCGAACTTGCGGTTTTCCTGTCCGAAGCCGAGACTTTTCGGCGAAACGGCGCCGTCAATTTTAAAAATCAGATTAACCGGATATTCGCTGCTCAGATATTTTCGGGCAATCTTGATCCTGGTCTTCGGCATCTTGCGCCCGTACTGAAAATTCCATTCGTCGATTTTCCTGTCGTCAAGATACACTTCCGCAAAAACGTTTTCATTCTTCTTGTTGACATAGGGATCAATTTCAAAATCAAGCCAAACGGAAGAATAAACCTGCGGCAGCCTGAACGACATCCGCACCGTGTTGCCCGTGCTCCATATGCCGCGGTCGTCAAACCGGACAAACCCCAGCACCTTAAAATTACGGTTTTGGCCGTTAAAGCGGTATGTACGGAAATAATTTGTCGTTTCCGTTATCGGTTTGTGGAGAAAAGCCCTCTCTTCGTCGATTGAAAAACTGCGCGCGCTCAGCAGATAATAGTCGGCGTAATATTTGCAAATGCCCGGACTGAGCATGCAATAGGTTACGCCGTAATAAACCAAAGCAATAAATACCACCAGCATTATTTTGAATTTCAGCATTTTTTCTTCTGCCCCGCTTATGTCGCTTTCGGTTTCATTATACCGAAAGCCCGGCACGATACCAAGCGGGAAATCGCCGGCGGCGGCGAAATTCACAATTCTGTAACTATTCGGACGGGTCGTCGTCTTTTTCCGGCGCGCTGCCTTTCAGGTTGTCAAGAAACTGCGCTTCCATTTTCAGATATTGGCTGAGCAGCCACTTCGACCGCGAAATGAGCGCCACCGAAGCGACCAGCAAAATCAGCGTCACTTTCTGGTTTTCCGTCAGAAACTGATGCACGACGGTGACGATGAAAAAGGCGACGACCAGCAAACGAAAACTGGTCAGCACGATCAGCGGCAGCCGGTTGGCTTTTTTGCTCCGCCAAAGCTGATAATAGATTTTCGCCGCCTGCGCATTGGAAACGAAAAAGCTTTTCAGGCTCTCGGCATTTTCCCCCAGCAGATTGTCAATCAGCGAACTTTTGTCTTCCGCCGGCCGGGGGCGGGACGCCGGGCGTTCTTCCGCGGCAGCGGCCGATTCTTCTTCCCGGGTTTCAAGAAACTTCCGCCGCCGGCGCGCAGGCAGAAAATCAGCAAAAGAACGGATAAACGACGGCAGCACGATTTCCCATCCGATCAAAGCCTTCAAAAAAGGGGAAACCAGAACAAAAGCAATCATCGTCATAACGATTCGTCCCGTCAGACCGGGCAGCGCCATCCGTACGTAAGGACGGACGAATTGGGTGCAAAAACCGATAATCGCAAACAATATGATCGAAAACAAAATGATCCGCACGGCATAATTTTTAAACAAAACGCTCCACAGGCGCTCTTCCGACCTGCTCGGTGCCCGGGCTGCCGAAGCCTTGTTGATGTAGCGGCTCCAGGAAGCGGGAAGTTTGCGTTCGATCAGCCTGTAAACCGGCCCGGCCGAACGGATCATCACCGGGGTAAGGAAAGTCGTGATGACGGAAACCGCCACGATCACCGGATAGACCTGTCCGTCCAACACCCCGAGACTCATGCCCAGAGCGGCAATGATGAAAGCAAACTCGCCGACCTGCGCCAGCGAAAACGCGCATTCCGTCGAAGTGCGCAGGGACTGCCCCGAAATAACGAACCCGAAACAGGAAAAGACGACCTTGCCGACAACCACGATCAGGGTAACGACCGCAATCGGCCCGGCATAGGTGACAAACATGGCCGGATCAACCATCATCCCGACCGAAACGAAAAAGACCGCGCCGAAAAAATCCTTCAGCGGACGAACCACGTTTTCGATTCGCACAATCAACCCGGTTTCGGAAAGCACCGACCCCATCAGAAAGGCGCCGAGAGCAGAAGAAAACCCCGAAGCCGTCGCCAGCCAAACCATGCCGAAACACATGCCGACCGTGATCAGAAGCAGCATTTCGTCATTTAAAAACGAAGTCAGCTTTTTCAAAACCGTCGGCACGATATAAATGCCGATGACAAAACACAAAATCAGAAAGGAGAGCAGCTTGAACGTGCTCAGGGCAAGCTCGCCGCCGTTGATGCTCTGCCCGAGCGCCACCATCGGCAGCAGCACCAGCAGCAAAATGCCGACCAGGTCCTCAATCACCAAAACGCCGAACACCAGATCGGTAAACTTCTGCTTTTTGATGTTGAGATCGTCAAAGGCCTTGATAATGATGGTAGTTGAAGACATTGAAATCATTGAGCCGAGAAAAAAGCTGTCCGTCGTCGACCAGCCGAGCAAAAGACCGGTATAATATCCGAGAAAAAGCATAAACAAAATGTTGGCGTTGGCCGTGATCATTGCCGACTTGCCGACGTTGAGCATTTTTTTGAAGCTGAACTCCAGCCCCAGGCCGAAAAGCAGGAAAATCACCCCGATATCCGCCCACAAACTCAGATTTTCCCGGTCGCTGACCGTCGGCAGCAAGTCAAAGTACGGCCCCGCGAAAATGCCGGCCAGCACATACCCCAGCACAATCGGCTGCTTCAGCTTTTTGCAAATCAGCGTGGTAATGCCGGCATAAATGGTAATCAGCGTCAGGTCAATAATCAGGGCATGAATGGTATGCATCGTTTTTTCCCGCAAAAATAAATCCTTGGAGAGAATATGCGGTGTTTTTTAATTTTGAGTTAAACCGCATAAAAAAATCCCCTCCGGAAGGGGACTTTTTTGATTGCCGAAACTCAGCGGCTCAGAGAATCTTTCACCATCTTCTGCTGCGCGGCGGACAAGGAAACGGAATTGTTCCTGCCGGACTTTTCAAAGTTTTCCTTCTCGTATTTCCGGGTAAAGTCCTGAGCATGCTCATACATGCCCTTGATCTTGTTGTCCAGCATCTTTTCATCCGCCTTTTCGCCGGTTTTCGCGTATTTTTCCGCAAGTTTGTGAATACGCCCGTTTTCCTGCGCCAGCTTCAGCATTTTGCGATAGCTCTTCATCGCCTTTCCGGCGGCCTTTCTGGCCGACTTGTCGACGTTTTTGACGTCGCGGTTGATTTTGGCCCGGACAATCGGATCGTTCTGATCTTCCCGGCCGTAATTTGCCAGCACGCTTTCCATGCCGGAAGTCGTCTGCACCACCCCGTCCAGCGCCGGCAGCATTTCTTCTCCCAGCAGTTTGGACATTTCCACTTCCGTCGCGCCGACCGCCAGATCAAGCTTGGTTTCATAATCCAGCTCCTGCTTGCCGTAGCCGACATCCTCGCATTCTCCGAGCAGGTCGTTGCAAATGTCGTAATGTTCGTCATCACAGGTTTTTCTGGCGTCCTCATAATCATAGGGAACGTCTTCTTCCTCTCCGACCCTGATCTCCGGCGCCGGCGGTTCGGCGGCCGGAATGTTGATCCCCGCCGGCCGGTCGTCAACAACCGGAGCGGGAGCCTCGGGCATGCTCTGCGGCGTCGCGCCCAGCCCCGGCCATTCGGCCGTCGGCGTATTGTCAGGCGCCGGCTGCGGAGCATTTTGCGTCACCGGCTCGACTTTGCGGTCAAAATCCGGCTGCGCCATTACCTTGCCATTGCCCAGTTCCATAGCCACCGCCGCCGCACCCGCTGCCAACACGCCGCGCAGCGCGTTGAGCCGTACCCGATCCTGCTTTATTCTCTGCTGTTCCTCAAGAGAACGTTTGCTTTTTTTCTCAGCCATTTTCATACCCCAAACTTTTTTTATTGCAAATTATACCATATGGTTCAGCGAATTGCCACAAATTCTTTGACATGCCCGTCGGGATCGCACCACATAGTCAGAAATTCGTCGGCAATCACCAGCCGTACCTGATCGTAATAGGGATCATAAAGCAAAATCCGGTGTTCTTCGGTGTCTTCCGGATCGCGGACGGCAAAATAACCGAGCACGACGACCCAATGGGCGTAATTGTACATGCATTCCGCCATTACGTAATACTTTTCCGCCAGCAGTTTTGCCAGAAGCGGCAGCCCGATCTCCTCCGGCCGGAAGCTCTTGTGCGTTTTGACGATTCTGGCCGGCGACAGCATTCCCTTGGCCAGAAATTCGTCCGTATAATGAGGCCCGGGCACAAGACCGAACTTTTCGATAAATTCGTTTTCGGAAGGAACCTCCGCGGTCCGCCCCGACAACAGGGTGCGGATGCAGGCAACGCTGCAGGTCCAGTCCCGTTCCTGACGAAAAAGGCGCGGCGGCGTATTGGACACGGAAACGAACGCCGACGGTTCCTCGTAAGTAAAATATTCTTTCATGCGCTTCATTGTTCAAACCTCTGACTGTGTTAAAACGCTGTCAGCTTAGCAGAAAAAAAAGACAAACGAAAGTTTTTTTTGACAAAAAAGGGAAAGCTCAGGACGGCTTATGGCAGGCGGCGCGCAGCCTGGCCTGCCGCTTGCGGTATTCGCTGAAAATATAAAGATTACGGGCAATGGCAATGCCGCGGAGAACCAGCCGGCGCTCGTCGTCGTGGATCGTTTCTTCCAGATACCGGAAATACTCCTCCAGCTCCTGAACATTATTGAATGTAACCGACATTGTCTTTCTCCGTAACCGTTCCATTAATACATACCATAGCACGAAAAACGACCGCCGGTTGTTATAGTTTTGTGACAAAAAAGCCGGAAAGGGGAAACGCCGCCGGCAAAAATAAAACGCCCCCTGTTCACTTTGCAATTGCACATTATTATTATTTGGTTTAGTTATGGAAAACAATATCAACTTTATCTGACAGGAAAATTTTACAATGGCAAAAATCACTTGGAAACCGGGAACGATGGAATATCCTCTGCCGCCGGTTATGGTCAGCTGCGGGAGCATGGAAAAACCCAACGTCATGACCGCCGCCTGGACCGGCATCGTCAGCAGCGACCCGGCAATGACTTATGTTTCGATCCGCCCTTCCCGCTACTCGCACGAGCTGATTAAGGAAAGCGGCGAATTCGTGATCAACCTGACCACCCTGCCGCTGGTGACCGCCGCCGACTTCTGCGGCGTCAAATCCGGCCGCGACACCGACAAATTCAAGGAAATGAATCTGACGCCCGGCGCCTGCTCGCAGGTTTCCTGCCCACAGATTATGGAAAGCCCGGTTTCAATCGAGTGCAAAGTGGTCAGCGTCACCAACTACGGCAGTCACGACATGTTCCTGGCGGAAATTGTCGCCGTCAACGTCGACGACAAATATCTTGACCAGGACGGCAAACTGTGGCTGGAAAAAGCCGGACTGATCGCCTATTCGCACAATTACTACTACACCCTCGGCCGCAACGTCGGCTTTTTCGGCTTCTCCGTCTGCCGCAGCGCGCTCAAAGCCCGCGAAAAGATGAAAAACGTGGTGGTCGAGGTCAAAGAACCGAAAATTGCCAAAACGGAAAAGGACAGCAAATTCACCCGCAAAAAATGGACCCCGAAACCGGAAAGCCCCCGCGGACGGGAAGGAAAGTTCAACGGCCGAGAGAAGTTCGAGCGCTCCCGCAGAATGCGTTTCGACGACAATGAAAACCCGGCCGGAACCCCGCGCAAACCGGGCAGAAAATTCGGTTTTGACAAAAACTCCGCCCCGCGCAAAAAATTCGACGACAGATTCGAAAACGGCAGTTCGGAACGGCAAACGGGAACCGGCAGACACGAAGGCGGCTTCAACCGCCGGCCGCGTCATCCGATGAACAAACCGCGCGGTTAATCTGTTCTGAAAACAAGCGTCAAAACAAAAGGCACCGAAGCTCAACTGGTGCCTTTTTATATGCCGCTTTTGACCGCTGCCCGCGGCTGAAAACCCGTCGGCAGTTCTACTTCCGGCAACCGTCAGACGACACCGGCGGCAACTTTTCTCCTTCGGCAATTCTCCGCTGCACGCGGCTGAAAACCCGTCGGCAGTTCAACCTCCGGCAACCGTCAGACAACACCGGCGGCAACTTTTCTCCTTCGGCAATTCTCCGCTGCACGCTGCCGAAAACCCGTCGGCAGTTCTACTTCCGGCAACCGTCAGACGACACCGGCGGCAACTTTTCTCCTTCGGCAATTCTCCGCTGCACGCGGCTGAAAACCCGTCGGCAGTTCAACCTCCGGCAACCGTCAGACAACACCTGCGGCAACTTTTCTCCTTCGGCAATTCTCCGCTGCCCGCGGCTGAAAACCCGTCGGCAGTTCAACCTCCGGCAACCGTCAGACAACACCGG